>JAESGD010000066.1_pt1 | contig 119222 bp, 106 predicted proteins | sample 9269581 | NCBI WGS metagenome assembly JAESGD01 (sample SAMN14515903, study PRJNA621661) | algae metagenome | isolation source: Cyanomargarita calcarea GSE-NOS-MK-12-04C and co-occurring heterotrophs from... | place: USA: Grand Staircase Escalante National Monument, Utah | collected 2007-12-30 | reverse complement strand
GGCGACCATAGTCGGTTGCAATGATGGAAAGCGAAGTGACGGGAAACTGTCACGCTTCGTTTGGAGAGAGGGATAGAGAAACACGCAAATCGAAAGGTTTGAAGGTGCGCTCCGTCCCTACTCTATTTTCGCCATTACTTGCTAACATCGCCTTGCATGGTATGGAAAATCGGATAAAGCAGGTGTCCAAAAATGCCTTTCTGATTCGATACGCCGATGATTTCGTAATTTTACACGAAAATTTATCGGTAGTCGAAAGATGCCAAGAAATTATTGCCGAATGGTTAAAAGGCATGGGATTGGAATTGAAACCAAGCAAAACCCGTCTAGCTCATACTTTCAATGAGCATGAAGGACAAAAACCGGGATTTGATTTTTTGGGGTTCAACGTTAGACAATACCCAGTTGGAAAATACCAGTCTGGGAAAAACAACGGAACTCTACTTGGTTTTAAAACCCTCATTAAACCAAGCAAGAAAAAGATAAAACTCTATGTTGAGTCACTACGTAGTGTCATCAAAACCCATAAGGCTGCGCCTCAAGAGGCACTAATAAGCCGATTAAACCCCATTATTCGGGGATGGGCTAACTACTACAGCACAGTGGTAAGTAAAGAAATTCTCTCAGGAATGGACAAACTTATCTATCAACAATTAAAAGCTTGGTCAAGTTTCCGTCATCCACAAAAAGACTCCCATTGGATAGCCAAGCGCTACTGGCTTATTGACCAGGGTGAAGGATGGGTCTTTGCTAGTAGGAAAGAGGGTAATAAAAAGATGCGTCTTATTAAGCATTCAGAAACGCCAATTGTTAGACACATAAAAGTGCGAGGAGATTGCAGCCCTTACGACGGAGATTGGATATATTGGAGTGCCAGAATGGGAATGCACCCAGAAGCGGCGGCAAGGGTATCAAAACTCTTGAAAAAGCAAAAAGGGAAATGCGCTCACTGCGAATTGTTCTTTAAAAATGGAGATTTACTGGAGATAGACCACAAAAAACCGCGTTCAAAGGGCGGGAAAAATACACAAGATAATCTCCAATTACTTCATAGACATTGCCACGATACAAAAACAGCAAATGATGATAAAGCTGTTAGAGGTACTAATGACAATAGCCAAATCATTGAGGAGCCGTGTGAGGTGAAAGTGTGCGCCGTGGTACGCACTGATTGAATTGCTAATTAAATTGGCTGGAGTTCGGGGTAATCGACTCCAAGGCGAACAACTTACCTAGACCTGAAAGGGCGAGGGGACAAGAGCATGTTCGTAAAGCGGAGAATAACAGAAAACGTGTATGTTATGGCTCTGCAACGCCTGAACGATATGGTTAAAGCAAAACTGCCTGAACCCTAATATCCAGAGGTGGAACCGCACATCCTTCGGTAACACGTTTGTACACCGATGTTGTTGGTAGCCATTAATTCGACTTTTGTTAATGGTACACCCTGACCAACAAGCAATGAGTAATGAACTCATTCAAGGATACTCGTTTTGAACCTAAGTCGTTCTATATACGTTCATCAGTGACGAAACACGGGATTGCCTACGGGACGCGAGTCCTATGGTAACGGAGTTCTAATAGTAGTCGTGGGAGTAACGCCCCACCAGGGCAAACGGGAGAGCCGTTTACAGGGCGAAGTAGAACAGGTAATAAAGATGAAACAGAAATCGAGAGGTACGCGAGATGCGAACAGCCGAAACGATACTGAACATCATACGTGAATAAACGTAAAAATTACCGGAAAGCTACGTGATACGGAAACGGTCATGCGTAGTTTGGAGGGGGGTGGTTGGAAAAGTACCAGCAATGGTAACTCGCTGGCTACCTACCCTACCGCACGTCCGGTTCTAAATGAGAGGTGCGGGAGATAATACTCCCCATCGACTCAACCCTAGTCCATTGCTCTAGAAACAAACGATTAAACTTTACCGTTAATTAATAAATTATATGTATCGTTTTGTAGGAGTTCTAAATAATAAACTCCAACGCCTGATATGGAACTGTTTCACTAAAAGGAACGTTTAGTGTTTGAGTGAGTGCGGCTTTATCTACAAGCATTATGGTTGCAAGTACCAAGCCACTGATTAAATCTAAAGTGACAATTCTCAACAAGCAAAAAGCACATAAAATTGCGTCAAAATAGTTAATTTTGGTTTAATTTAGGTAAAAATTTAAAATACTTGCTCTAATTTCTGGAAATCGCGCTCCACTTCAGAACACAATGACTTATTGTTAGGGTCTGTTTTTAGGGCTTTTTTCAGATAAATTCTTGCCTTGAGCATTTGCTTTTGAGCAATTAGCGCTCGTCCCCACAGTTGATAGGATATCGCTTGCCACTGACGCACTTCAGGATCTTCTGGCAAACGTTCAGCCAAAGCTTCCGCCAAAGCGATCGCCTGGGGAAATCTTCTCTCTCTCAAAAACCGCTGTAGTTGCTCGTAAGTCTTCCACTTCAGCCGCTTTTCTATTTCCGCCACATGGGGGGGTATAGGTTGAGATTCCTCCACCACCACCCTCTTGACTGTCGCATCTGGTGGTGTCGATTGTGACTGACTCGGCTGTGAAACTGCCTCCTCTGGCGGTACTACTTGCAGCAGGAGCTTGTAAGCCTCAGTTAAGGCAATAAACTTGTCTTGAGCTTTTCTGTCATCTGGGTTGGTATCGGGATGATATTGTTGAGCCAGTCGTCGGTAGGACGATTTGATGTCAGCAAACGAGGCTCCTGACCTTAAACCCAATAAACGGTAGCAATCTCCAAGTTCCATCTTGAGCTATCAACCGGCGCTTTGTATCAACTATCAGCAATCAGCTTAAAGCTTGAATTAGTAATGATAAAGAGTAAATTTGTCATTTAAAGTTCAAACTATACACTTTTTTCCAAACGAATCAGCGATCGCCCGGAAAATTTGGGGGAGACGAAGAGTTAGGAGTTAGGAGTTAGGAGTTATGAGTCAATACTGCTCGGTTAATATCTGTGAAATAAATTACTTTCGGAACGCCAAGGGCGTACCGGCTGAAAGCTTAAACCCATTAAAATGGGTTAAAATGCCTAGTAAACTTACTTTAGCTATTAGCCCGACCTTTAGTTGAGGACGGATTTTTGGGCTTAATCGAGCAGTATTTGAGTTATGAGTTTTAACTCCCAATTCCTAACTCCTAACTCCAAACTTCTAACTCCAAACTCCAAACTTCTAACTCCAAACTTCACAAGAACCCCCCTTCCATCTGCCGTAAACGGAGGATAAAAGGGGGGTATTACGTCCCTGAGTCAATAGGGTATCAGAAAACACTCTTTTTGCAAAAGAGCTATCGACTACTTTTTTACAACCGCTCTTCAATTACGCGGTCAATCAAGCCGTATTCTAAAGCTTCAGCAGCAGACATGAAAAAGTCGCGATCCATATCTTTTTCAATCTTCGCTATCGGCTGATTTGTGTTTTTCGCGTAGATATCATTAAGCTGGTGACGAATCCGCAGAATCTCTCTAGCTTCAATCTCGATATCGCTGGCTTGTCCGCGAGTACCACCAGAAGGTTGGTGGATCATAATCCGCGAGTGAGGTAATGCAACACGTTTGCCTTTAGCACCGGCTGCTAGCAAGAAAGACCCCATTGAGGCTGCTAAACCCACGCAAATCGTCACCACATCTGACTTGATGTGCTGCATGGTGTCATAAATTGCCAAGCCAGCAGTGACCATCCCACCTGGAGAATTAATATATAGAGAAATATCCTTACCAGGGTCTTCCGAATCCAGATAGAGCAATACAGCGATGATTTGATTGGCAATTTCATCGTCAATGTCTTTACCTAGGAAAATAACCCGTTCCCGGTAAAGGCGATCGTAAATGCTAATCCAATCTGTGTATTGTCCTCCGGGCATCCGGTAGGGAACTTTAGGAACGCCTATAGGCATAATTGACTCCGTTTATAAATAATTTAGTAGTGGGGGAGTTAAAAGTTAGGAGTTAGGAGTTAGGAGTTAGGAGTTAGGAGTTAGAAACTTGCCATAACTCAATATTCATAACTCCTAACTCCTTTCAAAGAACGCTAGCAGGTAGCGGGGGGTGCGCGAGTTCTTCTTTCTCAAAAACTCTGTCAATTAGACCGTATTCTTTCGCTTGATAAGGTGTCATATACAACAACCTATCCATATCCTTGATAATTTTTTCTACGGGTTGGCCGGTAGTGCGAGAAATAATATCAACCATTGATGCCTTATTTGCCAGAACTTCCCTCACCCGGATTTGGATGTCCGTTGCTTGACCTTGGGCGTAGCTCTTGGGCTGGTGCAGGATAATTGAGGCATTGGGCAAACTGGCGCGGCAACCTTTGGTACCAGCACCGAGAAGCATCGCTGCCATACCCATCGCTGAACCGATGCAGATGGTGTGGATGGGTGGCTTGATGTATTTCATTGTGTCATAGATAGCGAAGGCTTCAGTTTCAAAGCCAATGGGGTCGCCGCTATAGCCGGAGGTTCCTGTAGAGTTGATATAGATTTTAATCGGTTTGTCTGGGTCATCAGACTGCAAAAACAGCAGTTGAGCAACGATAAGTTCCGTGACAGCAGGCACAAGTGGCATACCCAGATAGACAATTCGCTCCTTCAACAGTAGAGAAGGTAAATCTGGCGGCGGTGTGCGGTACGAGTTATCGCCGTAGTAAGGGGCTTGAACAGCCTTGATGGGGGAATTATCCATAGCTACTGTTGCCTGAGAATTAATGCCGTTAACTATAATAGTTTCAGATTCGATAGAGCAATACCTACACAATCTATTCGTAGGCTATGACACCTACTGGACGAACTATAACGCCCTTTGTCCCAGACCAGAAGTCAAAAACACGCAACGACAAGCCGCCATTGTTTGTTAACTGTTGGGAATACTTGCTGTATGTAATACATCCTAGCGCGATGGTAGGTCTTCTGGAGGTGTGGATTTCTCGCTATCTAGCCCAGGGTCTTTCGGTGTGGTATTACCCGGCAACTAAGATATTCTGAATGTTATCAATCTTAATTAACGTGTATCTTTCTTGGATAAGTTTTCCGTAGCGCTGATATTAGCCTTTGAAGTTGTTTAAATATGTATATTCAAAGTTAGGGAACCTTGGTTTATGAAGGTGAGCTTGCAGCCGACTCTGAATGATGGCAACATGGACGCGACTCAACAGAACAGTCAGCGTCAGTTAGCTATTTCGATTTCTGCGATCGCAGAACTTATGGATCGCGATATACCACTCAATTTATGCTTAATTCTCGATCATAGTGGTTCGATGAGTGGACGATCGCTGGAAACTGTCAAAAAAGCGGCTATCCGTTTGGTTGACAGGCTCAAGGTAGGCGATCGTCTGAGTATTGTAGTTTTCGATCACCGGGCTAAGGTCTTAGTACCCAATCAAATTATCGAAGACCCCGAGCGAATTAAACGAGATATCAATCGTCTGACTGCTGATGGTGGGACTGCGATTGATGAAGGTTTACGTTTGGGAATTGAAGAATTGGCAAAAGGAAAAAAAGAAACTATTTCCCAGGCTTTTTTGTTAACGGATGGCGAAAATGAGCATGGTGACAACAACCGCTGTCTCAAATTTGCTCAACTAGCTGCGGGCTACAATTTGACTTTAAATACTTTGGGCTTTGGGGACAATTGGAACCAGGATATCTTGGAAAAAATTGCTGATGCCGGTCTTGGTAGTTTATCTTACATCCAACAACCAGACCAAGCTGTAGAGGAATTCAGCCGTTTATTCACCCGCATTCAAACTGTGGGATTGACTAACGCTTATCTGTTATTCTCTCTCATGCCCAAGGTGCGATTGGCAGAACTCAAACCAATTGCTCAAGTTGCTCCAGACACAATCGAGTTACCAGTGCAACAAGAAGCTGATGGACGCTTTTCTGTGCGTTTGGGTGACTTGATGACGGATTCAGAACGGAAAGTTTTGGCGAATATTTATTTAGGACAATTTTCCGAAGGTAGACATCCAATCGCTAGATTGCAAGTCCGCTATGACGATCCAGCCAAAAATCTGACCGGGTTACTCTCAGAGAATGTCCCTGTGGAGGCAAATGTAGTTGGACTTTATCAAGCTGCGAACGATCCAGGGGTGCAACAATCTATTTTGGCATTAGCTAAGTATCGCCAAACTCAGCTAGCAGAAGCGAAATTGCAACAAGGCGATCGCGCTGGTGCTGCCACTATGCTGCAAACAGCCGCCAAAACTGCCCTGCAAATGGGAGATACAGGAGCGGCAACGGTTTTGCAAACTTCGGCTACCAGATTGCAAGCTGGGGAAGAATTATCAGAAAGCGATCGCAAAAAAACGCGGATTGTTTCAAAAACTGTATTGCAGGATTCGTAAATATACTAAATTTCAGTCAGAAACCCAATTTCATCAAGAAATCGGGCTTCTTTATTCAAACGAGGAAGTTGTCCCATGTAAAAATGAAAGAAGGGATAATCTAAAGTGAGCGATAGGTCTTTTCGCTCTTTATTCACATCTTATATAAAGGATTGACCTGAGCAATGGCAGAAGAAAAAGCTCCAAAAACCAGTCAGGAAGAGCCTTCGATTGTCGAAGAAAATATCAGCGTTGCCGAAAAGGCACCGGATGTAGTCGTCGAGAATCTCAAGAGTACATCAGTACCAGAAGCGACAGATATTCCGACTGCCAACGCACCCGATCCGAAAGCGGCAAAACCTGAGAAAGCTCGTGCATCGGCTAAGGCAGATTCCGATAAACCCGCAGCAGCGAAAGCGGCAGCTAAAAAGGAAAAAGCCCCTGCTGTTGAAGATAAGCCTTTTGTGGAGTTTATGGAGCAGGAATATGTACCAGCTTTACAGAAGGCGATCGCTTCGGAAGGAGTGCAAGGTTTACAGTTGAGTTTTGCCAAGCAAAAATTTCCGATTGTGGGCTTAGAACAACAGGAATGTTGGCAAGTTATGGGCAGTTGGCTCAACGGTTTGCGCCAATTTAACGTGTATTTCCCTGACGAAGATATTCAAGGCAGAAAGGGATTTTCTTGTAATGAAGGGAAAAGACCTAGCACTCTAGAATCATTTTTAATCGATGAGCGCAAAATCACACTAGATATGTTGGTGTCTAGATTGGTATATCGCTTAAACGGACAGAAATGGTTGGGTAGAAATTAGTTAGGAGTTAGTAGGTAGTGGTTGATAGTGAACAAATAACCACTATCAACTATCAACTAACATTTTTAGATTTCGTGGAAATGATAAGTGACGGCTCCTGTATCGGGGTCGTTATCTATTTTGACATAACCTGATTTATACATATCCTTGAGAACAGTTTCAACTTCTGTAAAGCTCGCTGCGGTTGCTTTTACACCTTGAGTTACAGTGAGTGTACCACCGTTGTTTTCAGCGGCTTCGATGAGGTTCACCATGAGTTGTTCTGTAGGTGAACGGTAGACTTGAGAGGCAACCACTTGTTGATTTACAGGTACACCTAAGGGAGACAAACCTGCTTTTGCCCTCAGCCTCATTTCGTGTTCATCTACCATCCCAGGCATCAGAAACACATCTACTAGCTGCCCGATACCAAACACTCCACCAGTCAACAACCACAATACACCTGTCCCAATCTTACCGTTGTATAAACGGTGTAGTCCTCCCAAACCAAGAAACCAAGCTGCACCCAGGATGTAGGAGACTAGAAGACGGTCTTTTTTTGCGTTATTTTCAAGAGTCATATTTTTTAGCCTTCTTATTTTTATTTGTATAGTTTTATTACTCTGTTCTATTTCTTCTCTAAGTGCTTAAAAGTCTTAAATTGCTAGGCAGAATGATGATTACTGGTAAGAATGTAACAAAAAACTTATTCGATCTTGTCATATATTTATAAGCTAATATATACGTCTCTTACCGCACTTCCTCCAATCGGTTTACCTTTTAGGGTGATTTAAATTTTGTAAGGGTTTTACAATCCAAAATGGATATGAGTCTAATAAGTACTACCTACAGGCGATCGCCCATTCCCGAAAAATTGAGCTATTGTTGCAACTCTTAACGAAAAACCTGAGTATTGTTACCCTGAGGCTTGGTAGACTAATCTATATTCAAACGGATTATTGTCGTCTGTTAAGCCTTGTGAGAGCATCACTTGCGGCTTTCTCAGGCATTCAAGATAAAAAACTCCTAAGAGCAATCAAGACATGGTAGATTCCCTTAAAAAACCAGGGTTTGAAGAGATGCGTCCAGGGGTTAAAATCCCCGCAAAAGAAACCCTGCTGACACCCCGGTTCTACACCACCGACTTTGACGAAATGGCGCAGATGGACATCTCCGTCAACGAAGACGAGTTGTTAGCCATTCTTGAAGAGTTTCGGGCTGACTACAATCGGCATCACTTTGTTCGGGATGCCAATTTTGAACAATCCTGGGATCATATTGACGGGGAAACTCGCAAGTTGTTCGTGGAATTTTTAGAGCGTTCTTGTACGGCTGAGTTTTCTGGCTTTTTGTTGTATAAGGAATTGGGTCGTCGCTTGAAGCATAAAAGCCCGGTTTTAGCTGAGTGCTTTAACTTGATGTCCAGAGATGAGGCTCGTCATGCTGGCTTCTTGAACAAAGCGCTGTCTGACTTTAATATGTCCCTAGATTTAGGGTTTTTGACCAAGAGCCGCAGTTATACCTTCTTTAAACCTAAGTTTATCTTCTACGCTACTTACCTTTCGGAAAAGATTGGCTATTGGCGTTATATCACGATTTTCCGCCACTTGGAAGCTCATCCAGAAGACCGGATTTATCCGATTTTCCGCTGGTTTGATAACTGGTGTCAGGATGAAAACCGTCATGGTGATTTCTTTGATGCGATTATGAAATCCCAGCCGCAAATGTTGAACGATTGGAAGGCTCGGCTGTGGAGTCGTTTCTTCTTGTTGTCAGTATTTGCGACGATGTATCTCAACGATATCCAGCGCAAGGATTTTTACGCTTCTTTGGGACTGGATGCACGGGAATACGACATCCATGTAATTAAGAAGACCAATGAAACCGCAGGACGGGTGTTCCCGGTGATGTTGGATGTAGAGAATCCTGAGTTTTATCAACGCTTGGATGTTTGTGTAAAAAATAACGAGAAGTTGAGCGCAATTTCTAACTCCAATACTCCGAAATTCTTGCAATTCTTCCAAAAGTTGCCGATTTATCTTTCCCACGGTTGGCAGTTATTGCGGTTGTATTTCATGAAACCTATTGATGCTGCAACTGCACAAGGTTCAATACGGTAGGTTCTAAGTTTTTAAGGTAAGTTTGAGTGGTTCTGCGTTTTGCAGAGCCATTTTTTTTTGCTTTGAACTCTTTGGTGAGTTTTCCAAAAACGATGACAATGGGACTCCCCTATTTGCACCTCTTCAGTAGAAGCAATATTAAGACGGATTCCAATACTGCGAAGGTTTTGAGCCGTGAAATAAATTACCCTTCGGGATGCCTTCGGCTACATAGCAAGAAGCTTAAACCCATTAAAACTTTCAAGAAACACATTCTATAATGCTTATTTAGCAAGGGTTGCGAAAAAAATGTGTTTTTTTCATATTTTACGCTCCGCGTTCGCCGCGCCCGTCAGAGGCTGACCGGAATGCACCAATGTCAGGAAGCCCGAAATTGCTCCCTGAAATAAATTTCGGGCTAATAGCTTAAACCCATTAAAATGGGTTGAAAAGCTTATTCAGTAAGATGACCGCTTACTTTAGCTTTAAGCTGTGAAATTTATTTCCGGGCTGGATTTTGGGCTTATTGAGAATGGTGCATTCCGGTCAGCCTCTAACGGGCGCAGCAAACGCGGAGCGTAAAATATGAAAATAACACATTTTTTTGTAACCCTTGCTATATATGGATTGTGGAATGTGTTAGTTAGGAGTTAAAATGGGTTTAAAGGCTTATTCAGTAAGATGACCGCTTACTTAAGCTATTAGCCCGAAATTTATTTCAGGGCGGGTTTTTGGGCAGAACCTTCGCAGTATTAAGACGGATTGTTTTTAGAACCTGCTTCCTCTTTTGGCTGCCAAGAATCGCTGATTTTGTAAATTAAAGCAGCGACTCCCCCAAAAAACACTGCTAACAAAATGCCAAAGCTGAGGGCAACTACCGAATCAGCCAAATCTTTTTTCCCTAGTTGCGGGTTCAACGGCTGCAACCATCCTTTCAGTGGTGGGATTTCTTCAATCGCTTCTACCACTTCTATATGGGGTAATGACAGAGCCGAAAGAATTAGCGATGTAGGAGCAAAACCAAAACCAAGAATTCCGAAGATGCGGTTGCGGTCTTTTTCAACTCTTGCTTTGGTGCGATCGCTCTCGGCTTGGTCAATTGCAACTATACCGCGAATAGTCTGAATCATCTGCCCGAAAAGCTCTTGTCCTGGGGAAAGGAAGTCGATATCGATTTGAATTTGCTGCTTCCACTGGTTGCATTTTAAATCAACAAAATTATCCCATGATTCGGGATATTCACCGATAGTAGCGATTTTATCTAAGCAATTACGATAATTGACTATATTAGTGGCAATAGAAGTGTAGTGAGCCTTTAAGTCTCGCAGACAGAGACTATAATGAATTTCCTGTAGTGGCATTTTTTCTAAGGAATGCCTAAAGTTGTCTAACCGCTTCTCACGACTGACAATTTGCTCAGGAAATTTCAGCATATCGTCATTTAGTTTGCTGTAATACTTCCGTGCTTTAGGATTACAGTGGCAAGCTTCTTGGTAGATATAAAGTATTTTATGACGATAAGCAAGTAAATATATTAACAAGTCGTAGGCTTCGCTGAATTTTGCTGCCTCTGCTTTGGTATTATTTATAGATATAAGAATATGATATTGTTTAGCAGGATTGTCGGGGTTATTTAGGTCAGTTGCTTGATACTCAAACAGGAGACATCCCAGAAGTTTTTCCTGACGCACTTCCCCAAATTCTAAGTTACTTCCTGCTAGCAACGCAGTAGCATAGCCCTCAGCAAGCACCGCACACTCTTCATCACTTTTTTCCACCTCTCCATAAATCCAGACTGTTTGTCCCAAAGATGCATCGATCGATTTAGGTAGTAAAGATTCAGGATGAAATAATTTCAGTTGGTTTACATCAATGGGAATCTCTTCGGATTTTGGGGAAAGAGTAAGGTCAACTGCATAGGTATCGTGAATTAAGAAAGGTTGAAGATTGGCTTTGATTGCAAAACCTTCTGTTGTGTTAATATTACCTAAATCTAAGATGCCTTTACTCAACCAGTAAGTTTGTCTACCTTTTTCCTGTTCTGGGTTATATTCGTATTCGTTTTTGTCTTTAATTTTGTCGTAACAAATTAAATAAGAACGTAAATCTTTTAATTTCGGAAAATTCAGAGATTTATTGTAAAGATTAATAAGATTATCCCATAAATTTTGAGCATTTTCAGTAACTTTATCGGGAGCATCTGTAAGTTTGTGGCGTAGATGAAAGGCATAGAGACTCAGGGTGAAATTTTTCATAAGTAGGTCGATATAATGAATAGTTGGTGTAAAGACGATTTGGCAACGGATGCCCGAACCTAATTATGTAAAGGTTTGTAGTTGCGCTGAGTGCCGTCCACCCTGGTTAATATGGACGGGCTGGAAGCCCATCCCACAAACCCACAAGAGTGATTGGATATTTTTTTTATGTGGAAAACTCTTAGGCTGACATGCTTACTACTTATGTGTTTGAGAATCGTTATTCTATTTATAAAATAAAAACTTCATTTGAGTTTAACCCTTAAATATACCATCAATTCCATTCGCATTAGAACTTGTGGAACCACCTGAACCCTTTGGAGCTTCGGAGTTTGGTTGAATGGAATTTTCTAACATTTCATGAGCAACTGGACTAGGCTTATTAGGAGGAGTAGGACTTTCGCTATTATTAGGTCCCCATGTATCGGGAGAATCAGGAGATAATCGAGTTTGAAAAGCTCTCAAAATATCAGCATGTTCTGGTAATTCAAGCCAATCAAGAATACGATCTTCTACTACGGTTTCTGGTTCGCTCTTGTTTAGCTCATCAAGTTCATTAATGAGTATTTTTACTTCATCTTCACAATTAGAGAATAAATCGGAATTTTCTTTATATAATTCTAAAAAAATCTCGAAGCTTGATTTGTAACTGGACATATGCGTAACTCCTGAGGGGTTGACAAGCACCCTTTAATAAGGCAGAAGTACGAGGTATTTTAGTATTATGACCTGAAAAAAGATAGTAGCTGATTATACATTCTCTAAAACCACAAAAAAAGTTTCCACCATCCTGCTATTGATAATAGAGGCGATAAAAATGAAGTGTGAATTATATCTTTTTATCTGAGGATAGCTTATATCCCACATTCCGCACGTCAATTTGTAGTATGCCTCGTAGTACGAAAATATTGGCTAGATTTGGGTTTAATTTAGATATAAATACTTGATTTTTTCAATTTAAGCGTTTGTTAAGCTACGCAAGTTTTGTAATCATTACGTATTACACTATGAAGTGCGGAATGTGGGTTATATAGTTTGTTCTCTAAGGGCTGTAGCGATCCATGTCATTAATTTTGATGGTAGTGCTAGTATAAAAGCTCGCTTTATATGGTAAGCGAGCAAGATGCTCGCATTACAGTTACCCTGGTTGCAACAAATAAGTAAGCTATTCCTGCCGTGTTCCTAATGCATGAACACATAATTCTTCAAACGACACCCCATTCTCTTTCGCAATTTCATATAGTTTTTGGAAACTATCCATAACATCAGCGGGAATTATACCACCTCGTTCTTCTTGTAACCATGCAGCCTGGTATTTAAGAGGGTGACTACCTGGTACTGGGTTGCCAATATAAGCGTGAAATGGAGCTTTTTTGCCACCAAAATCACATGGGAATGTAAATCTTTTCATATTGTATTATCCTCACTAACTAATCCTTTGCGTTTACCTATATCCGTAATACCACTCAGTTGAGTCACAATTTTATAAAATATTTCATCAAGCTGACCTTTATATTTAATCCGATAAACGTGATTTTGGTAGGGAACTTCTTCTTTAACAAAAAGATAAACATCCCGTTTTGAAAAATCATCATCAATAGCTTTTACAAATGCCCTGATAATTTCTTCTCGTAAGTAAGGCTTAAGATAAACATTCCTAGCAATGACTGCTAGCATTTGTGCTGTTGCGAACCCAACAGCAGGACTTAGGTCAAGCAAATCTTCAAATAATTGCGGCAATTCATTTGGATCAATCTCACGGTAGCGATCTATAGTCTGAATAGCTACATCTTGCACCTCGATAACATCCCGTAAAGCTACTTTGAACGCAGCAATAGTTTCTTCCGTTACAGAATAAAAATAACTCAATAAAACTAAAGCAGCTTGCCTGCCAGGAAAGGTATTATGATATTCGACTACCTCCAAGAGTCTTGTTTGCAGCGTAGAAGAACTGGAAACTTTATTATAGAAAGTATTAGGTAAGCGTTCTGCACAAGCTGCGACAACACACAGAAGATCGCCAATCATAAAACGCTTAAAGTCTTGTTCAAATGGGTTCTCTTGTAGTTTTATCTCTAGCCAAGTAATTAGGATTTCTAGAAGCTGAGGTTTTTGTTCTACAGATGCAGATGCAGAATTAATACGATCGGTAAATGATTGATTAGCAAGATAAAGATTGCCCACAGAAGCCAGTAAATTTTTGAGAATACTAGAATCCTCATTTTGCAAAACTTCTAATAAGTTTTGCTTATGTTTTGTAAATATATTTTCAGCTTCTAAAATGATATTGGAAACGACTTTAGAATTATCTTTTAACGTCTCCCAAGCCAAGCTAGCTGATTCAACTAATTTAGCTGGTTGATCGAGGATAAATTCATAAGCTTCTAATACTTCACTATTCACATTCCTTAAAATAAGTAATGCTTCTTGCCACATCCTCTCAGTAATACAATTTCTTGCCAATAGCATACAAAGACTGTGGAGAAATGCTCCTTGTATCTCGGAAGTTCCCTCTCTTAATTCTTTTAGAAATATTAACCAAACATTCGCACTAATGAGTTTTATATGTCTCAAAACTAATAAGGCTTTTTCAGAGTCTACTGTATGAGATTTTGATATTTGAACTAGAGTTTCTATAATTTGACCATTATTATGATATATACGTTCAAAAGCCCATGCTATAACTAGAGAAAATTGAGGAGAATTGTCTTCTAAAAGTTCAATGCTCTTTTGTGCCAACTCCAAAAGTGTGTTTACTCCTAAAGTAGAAGTTTTTAGGAGTATTGAATTAAATCTATTACCATGTAAAGCCAATGCTGCACGATAGCGAGTTCGATCTTCTGAGCAAGTTAATAACTCTATCAAGGTTGGAACCGTTTGTTCTGAAATTTTCCCAGCTTCAGCAATAAGTAAATAAATATACTGTTTAATCAGTGGATCTAAATGAACAAGCCAATCTTCCAGAATTGGTATACTTCTAGAATCTGGACTCTGTACTAAAGGAATTAACCTACTGACTGTTTCTACATCTCCTTCTTTGATTAATTGATTTAAGGCTGCTGTTGCTTCTTGTGTTAAAAGCAATGTTTTCTTTTTTGCTCTTTGACATAAAGCTTCAAGAGCAAATAGTTTTTGGGTAGATAGTAATGCCGACCATAATCGTCCTAAATCATGGGGTAGGGAAAACTGCAATTGAAGATCGTTGAAAATTGCTCCTAATACTAAAGATGTCGTTTCATTATTGATTTCTCCTAGCTCAGTTACATATTTTTGAAATAATGGTGCATTAAATCCAAGAGCTTTAGCTTGATTCCATGTGTCAAGAGAAGAAACGGCTTCTTGAAAACAAGAATATGCTTGGGGATATCGATTCAGAGATTCACGAAAAAGTACAAGAGTTTCTGTTTTTTTTCTAATATCGGGAATTTTCTTCACATTATCTAAAGCAGATAAAAATAGCTTTAATCCTTGTTCAAGAGAAAAGTAGCTCGCTAATCGAGCATAAGCTCTCGCACGATTTTCAAAATCAGAAACTTTTTCTGCCACTTGAACTGCTTGTTGAAGCCATCGTAATTTCTTAGTTGAATGACCGATCCATGCAAGTTGCTCAAAGGCCCATTCCTTTCGACTGAAATCTTTAATAGCATAAGCAGCTTCTTGAGCATTGACTATCAAAAAATTAAATTCAGAGAAGTCACTTGACTTAACTACAAATGGAATTTGAAAAAATGGATTATTTTCCATTAGCCTCAAATATCCACGAAAACGCAAATATGGATCGTCAATTGTTTGTAATGCTTGCAGTAAACTAATTTCTGGATAGGGATCTGCAAGTAAGTCGCTCAGATTCTCTTGAAATTTAATAAGTACTTCAATCGTTTCGCTTCGAGCTTGAAATTTATCTGATAAGCTTACAGCTATAATAATAGCTTCAATTACCAAACCATTTTCTTGCAACAATGGAGCAAGTTGAACTAATAACCACCCTCTAAAAAAATCAAAATCTTTGGGTATTGTTACCAAGGCATCAAGAGCAGCAGCTAAAATATCAAGCTGCTCAACTGCACGAGGTGGGATCTTTTCTAATGACCAACCAATACGCTTATTCCATTGACTATTGGTGCTGAGATACGTATTTGCTAATGCTTGAGCAAGCTTAATTGGAGGATTTGAAAGCTGATTGCCATCCGTATCTATTACAACGGCTAGATTGTAAACCGGATCGTCATTTGCTCCAGAAAAAAAGTACTGTAGGGTTTCTGCTAGTATAAGAGGCTTATATAACTCATGTGCCAATTCCTCTAGTTCCAGCAGGTTGTATGGCTCTTGTTGAAATGCCAACCTTACATTCAATGTGGCTACAACCAAGTCAGTCCAATGTTCCCATGTACATCCACCTAATTCTTTCAAAGACTTAATAGTAGCAGAACTTGCCGATTGAACTACATTTTCTAGAAACCGAATCAATCTCAAAATGTGAGAAATTACTTGTTGAGTTAGAAAGATATCTTTTTGTAGAATTGGTGCAATCGGCTCCCCTAATGCTGCTAAAGCAAGGCAAATATCAATTTTAACAATCAAGCTATTTTCACTTTTCCATTTTTCCCACAGTTTAGGAATCAAGGAATCTGGTGAGCGCTCATTTTGAAGTGCTTCAAGAAGCAAAGGAGTCAGTGAAGAATCACGATGTATCCTTTTTATAGAAAATTGATGACCATTGTTCTTGAGATTTTCTAAGGTTGCATTCCATTCTGCGAGGTCTTTATTCAAACGCTCGATTGTTTCTTTTGATTGGCTTGACTGGGGAATATTTAATATCTGTTGCTGTTCATAATTAATTTGTGCAATTTTGTCCTTTGTTTCAGTAATACGTTTACTGATACTGGTATCGAATCCTCCGTAAATAGCGATGCCTAATCGAACCCACATTGGATTAGCTAGAAATTTTTCGGCTAGTTTTGGTTTAGTCAGCAATTTGCTTCGCAACGACCCTGGTTTATCAGGCAACAAATCAGGAAAATTGACAGCAATATCCCTTAATGCATTATCAATAGGCCAGTTCCATTCTTCAGAATCATGTATCCAAATATCAGCTAATGCTCTAGCTAGACGGATAGTATAGCAGCGAGAAATACGCATAAGTGTAACCGATGCAAAAATCTGCTCACTATGCTCAGAAATTTTATGAGCTAACACTTTGCGAAGCACACGTTCAACTATATTGAAGTGTTTTTCTTTGGTTAGTTGGCAAAAGGCTTGTTCAAGCTGCTCTCGTAGAAGTGGAAAGCGTTCAAGTGTTGTCCTTTGAGCATAAGCACGTAATAGCTGAAATGTTAATTCCTCTACTACACGATCGGGAACTTTAACCATCTCTGGCAAAGCAGCTACAAACAATAAAATTGTACGAGGTACTAGATGACCAAGAGTATCTGGCTTATTGAGCATTTCTAACAATAGAGTTTGAAGTGTTGTTTCATTTAATTCAACACTCAATTGCCCTAGTGCCATCAAAATTGGTTCGCGCCAGCGTGGAGAACTCAACTTTTCTAGAAGCCGCTCACTAATTCCCTCTCTTTGCTCAATTAACCAGTAACCTGCAAGATATTCTTGGAAAGTTAAATGTAAAAACCCATAAACTCCTTCACCACGAGCTGCAAGAAGACCAACTTCCTCTCGCACAACTTGTTGAAATTGAGCCGCATCTAAGTTTGATAGATGCTGTTTCAAAATTTGTTCCAGATCATCATCATTTACTACACCGATATTTGATGTTTCATGGATATGGGCAGCTAAGGGCACAAGGATCTTAATAACCTCCTCCTGACCAAACTCTCGTTCCCCCTTCCGAATTGCTCGTTCGCGCCACTTATCAATCAAAATATTTACAGCAGTTTCATAAAGCTTAACTCGTTGTTGAGGAAAACTAGCTTTACCTTGTTGTTTCTGTCCATTTCTAAATATAAGAGCCAAAATAGTTATTAAAAGGGGGTTGCTAGCTAAGTCTCCTGCACCCCGCTGTTGTAAATCAGCAATTGCCCCTTTTAACTCAGTTGCTTCTTGTATAGCGGCAGTTTCTGCTTGTGTATTCCACCGCTCAGGTGGAATAGATACCTTGTGGATTGCTTTCATCCAAACATCGCAAAACCGATTGATTGCCCGTTCACTCATTGGTTCAATAGTCAAGTGAGCCGATTGGTTGCTCAAAGGAGCCATTTGGTAACCCACAATACGACTAGTGATAATAACCTGGTTTCCTCCATCACAGGGAGAACCAACATTATCCGGAATTAGAGCCTTAATAAAAAGATCAATTTCTTTCACAATTTCACTGCGAATTGTTGGGTTCGCAATTTCATCAAGTCCATCAAGTAGAAGGATAACCCGACCAGTTTCAAACAAGTTCAAAAATACTTTATTCAACGTATGAGAATCGATCTTTCTACCACGGCTGTCTGCTACTATATTTTCATAATCAGAACCGAGATGATGACCTAAAAATTGCGCCAAGCGAAGTTGTGGCTTTGCGTTTCTAGCATTCGCAAAAGAAGCAACTCTAACGAAAATAGGTATCCGCGTTGATCCTAAGCTAACTAACTCGTCTGTCTCATCGGCTGCTGGATTAACATGATGGATTGGAACCAATACTTCTGGCTTTTTCAATAAATAAGCCCGAGCAAGCTTTAGAACAAGCCAGCGGCATAAAGTAGTTTTGCCACTACCCGGATCGCCTAGAATTACTAATCTACGCTCTTGTTGGACAGCTTCGCCTAAAGTTATGGTTCGCTCATTTGGCTTGTTAAATAGGTGCGGACGATCGCGCTCTTCAATAGACACTGGAATAGGAGCAAGGGCAAGCGAACGAATTATGTCTTTAAATATTTGGTACTCCTGTTCTTTTGTTAATTCTTTGTCTGCAAATAAATTTTTCTGCCGCGCTTGTTGTTCCAGTATTGCTTGACTTTGTTCCCGTTCGTAGGGATTGGATAAGTCACCTCTCAATGCTACATATACAGTTTCTAGCTCTACAGGATGATATTTTCCTCCGGGCAAACCTGGTAACTCTAACTCACAGTTCTGCTCAATTAACCAATGTAAATATCTATCTAGTAGTTCCTTCTCTGCTAGATAAGCTTCTGCATTTTCTATTTTTTGCTGTGGAGGTAATCCTGGCTCTATAGTGTTTACACGCATGTAAAGTACTGGACGATACCACTGATTACCCCCAACTCCCATTGCCACTCGTGCTTGATTAGTAGCAACTATTAGGGAATTTTTCGGTACTAAAGAGCGATAAAAGTCCTCGGTAAATTTTGTTGCAGACGGGATTTCTACAGAGTATTGCATCGCCACAACTGCGGGAATCCTGTGGCCGATCAGGTTTTGCGCTGTACCATTAAATACGGAATCACCAGTCACTGCCATTGCCGACTGGCAAGCAGTGAGTACGACTAAAGCAATTCTTCCTGGTTTGTTGCTGCCATCTGCCAACCCAACTTGCTCCAGCGCAGCACCAAATTGTTCTGCGCTGATATAATCTGGTTTTTCCTCTTCATCCTGAAAAACCAAATATCCTTGGGGGTTAGGTAATTGCTGCCCACACTTACGGCATTGCTCCCTACTAACTTCTGAACCAGTATAAGTTTTGCGGCATTTTGGATTTAGACACACTCGACCAAATAGCCCATGCCCATTAAAATGCAGTACATGGGGAGCATTTTCACCTTGATGCTGATTTAAGTAATCAATTAATTGTTTGTGAGTAGCAGGCTTAAGTTCCTCAAAGTTAATATATTTTTTATCTTTGGCTTTTTTCAAGACATTACGAATTGCTGACTGTGCCTCTGTCTCTTCGGCTTTCTTCGATTCCTCTGTTTGATAGCTAGCCGTTGGTGATATTAACAAAACATTCACTGGCCTCTCCCATGTGAAGCTAGGAAGGGGCGATGGGTAGGCAATGTATCTATAAATACTAATATTGCTGTGTAGTAGAAATCTTTGATCGTCATGTAGCAGTTCCCAAGGATAATCTGCCAATCGGGTTTTTGCCACATTACCTGGAAACGTCAATCGAATCAGTAGCGTCTTGTCTCCTGCCTTCTCGATAGCCACAGATAATAATTTTTCGACTTGCTGAGGAAACAGAGACTTATAAAGCGATTTTCCTATATTCTTGAGATAGTCCTGGTGAAAAGCCTTTTTATTTGGCGACAAGATACCAGATTTCACCATCCAGTCCTGCTCATTGTCCTGGAAGAGATTCGCTTGGAACCTACTAGCCTCTAAAACCTTGATTAGCGTTGTTCTCCGATCGATCTCACCATCAAAGAAAGGTAAAGATGTTACTACTTCACCTTGTGTCGTGACAATAACCTTAAATTGCTTGGTATCTAAAGGTGAGAGATACAGTTTCAAAGTTTCCAAGTGACTACCTCTTCAGTAATTACGCTCGAATAAGTATATAAAGTAACAGTTTAAATGATGATAGTAGTAATCTTACGGTTAAAAGCTCAAGAGAGTCTGTTGTTTATAGAACAATAGTTTAGGTCTTCAAGCCACAAAGCTACAATTGAAAAGGATTTTTCAGAAACGGAACAAACGCTTTAAGGAAAGCCTTTTTTATTTGTTCGTGGGGAAATAGTTTCAATAAAGACTTGGGTTTGCCAACACCGTATTCTAAGGCACAAGCATAAACACCGCTAAAATGGTGGATGTTCGGGATCGAGATTAAATTGTTGCAGTAGCTTGATGACAAGCTCGTTGCGCTGAAGTTTTTCCTTAATAAACGGATTGGCAATATTAGCGATCGCGTTAACTAAGTACAGAAGAGCATTAATTCGTAACGTTTTAAAACGCAGAGGAACGCGAAGGTAAGCGCAGAGTTACGCGGAGTCTTTCTCTTCTTTCTCATCATTCTCATCATTCTCATCGAGTTCTGCAAGTCCAGTAATTACAACAGGTGGTCGATCGGGAAATTCTACAATTAGTTGAAGTTCACCTCCCATTGCATTTAAGTAACTGCGGAGAGTTGAAAGGAGAAGGTCGGTACGTTTTTCAAGCTTTGAGATACTATCCTGACGAATCCCTAATAACTCTGCCATCCGCTCTTGAGTAAGTTCCCTTGCTTTTCTTACATCCCGAAGCGTCATATGTTCAGCGATTAGCTCTGCAGCTCGTGCTTCAATTTTAGCTCTGCGATCGCGTGGAAGTTTTTGCATTATTTCATTGAGATTCTTCGCCATCACCTTTTTCTCCTTCTTCTTGCAATCGACTCAGATGCTCGCCAAATCGTTTATCAGCTTTTGCTATAAGTTGTTTGTAAAATCGTTTTTGACTTGTTCCTGCTTTATCCCCAGCCACAAGTAATATTGCTTGCCGTTTTGGATCAAAAGCAAAAGCTACTCGCCACACCCCGTTTGCCACCTTAAAGCGAAGCTCCTTCATATTGTCATAACAGGAACCATTAAGTGTATCAGCGTGAGGTCTTTTAAGATGCGGACCTTGGCATTCAAGCAATTTTGCATAAGCAAGTAATTCGTCTTGAACCCCTTGAGGAAGCTCATAGAACTCAGGCTCAAATTCTTCATGAAATAAAACTTTCCACGCCATACTTTAATATTATGACTTTAAAACCATATGGATTCAAGTCCATTTTAAATCTGAAAGTTACATTTTTGTGGTGATGGGTGTCGTTCGATGTATGGTCGTATTCTAACAATGAATTTTGTTGATGACGCTTCCTTAAGCTCGAACGCTAAGTATATGGGAATAATGCGAACCGTGATTGTCGGCGCTGAACGCTATCCAATTCTCGAAGCCATTACAGCAACCGGGAGCAGAGGAATGGGACAAATTAACTTACATTTTGCACCAAGGAAGGGTGCGCTTGTTGAGACTGCGAGAGGTATAAGTGATTACCGGGATTTGATATAACTCAGGGTCGTGAATAGCATTCATAGCAAGCTTTTCCTTTTGGTAGTGAAAATAACAGTCTCCTTGAAGCTGCGAAATTGCTACATTAAATAACACCAGGGGTAATTTATTTATCCCGCAACATCTACCAAAGTTAGGCTATTGCTGCAAAGCTATGATGAATGGTCTATTTCAAAAACTGCGTACCGTGTTGGCAATTCGGAAAAGTCCAGGGCAAATTATCGCAGATGGCAAAGGCACTCGCTTGCAACCAAGATTTAACCAGCCTCTTGTTGGCAGCGATAGTGCTGGTATTGCCGACAATAAATCCAAAAGCTGGCTGCTAAGTATTCTTCTTAGCAGTTTGGGAGTCACCACTTTTATTTGGGGAGTTCGGGAACTGAAATGGTTGCAGTCGTGGGAGTTAAAAGCTTATGACCAGATGTTGCTTTCTCGTCAAGAAGAAAAACCTGATGAACGGATTGTGCTGGTGACTATCGATGAAGGTGACAAATGGCCTCTATCGGATGAGACTGTTAATAAGTTATTAGTGAAACTAGAATCTTATCAACCCCGTGTTATTGGGTTAGATATTTATCGACCCGAACAGAAAAATTTAGCGGCTGGGGTTAAAGATAAAAAAAATATTATTGCTATCTGTTTGATGGACAGTCTAGGCAAAAAAGACATTTTACAACCACCAAATTTTGATGAAGAGTATGTAGGCTTTAGCAATGTGATTCCTGACGACCAAGATAATCAAATTCTCCGTCGCGCTTTGTTATTTGCCACCCCCGCGAAAGGAAAATGTACAACAAAATATTCTTTTGCATCCGTATTAGCATGGAACTATTTTAAGAAACAAAATATTGAATTTAATTTAAAAGATACAAATAATTATAAACTAGGTAAAACCATCTTCCCGGCTCTATCACCAAATTCAGGCAGCTACAAAGGTATTGATACCGGAGGTTATCAAATACTTTTAAATTACCGCAATACTCGTAACATTGCTCAAACATTCACTTTCGTAGAAGTTTTGAACGGTCAGGTAGACTCCAAATTAATCAAAGACCGTCTTGTTATTATTGGTACTACTGCTTCCACTATTCCTCCGGGTGGCTTCTACACCCCCTACAGCAGTGCATCAGATCAGCCTTCAAAAATGCCTGCTGTATTTGTTCATGCACACATCGCAAGTCAAATCATCAGTGCTGTGTTGGATGGTCGCCCCATAATCTGGTATTGGTCTGATTGGGGTGAATATCTATGGGTGTGGGGCTGGGCAATGGTGGGGAGTGTTTTAGCTTTGCGACTGCGACATCCTTTAGTGTTGGTGGTGGTGTCCGGTGTGACTCTCAGTGGTTTGGTGGGACTGTGCTTTTTCATCTTTCTTAAAGGGGGGTGGGTACCTGTGGTGCCGCCTGCTCTCTCCTTAGTAATTACTGGGTTGGGTGTGATGGTTTACACTGTATATCGAACCCAACAGCGAACTAAATATATTTTTTTAGAAGTAGAAAAACAACAAGAGGCGATTGAACAATTAAATCTACTTTTAAAAGAAAATTCCGGCATTCAAGATTCACATCATCATCTTTCCCCAATAACGAATGCACCAACAAGACTGACGGGCGATCTACTTTTGGGTGGGCGTTATAAAATTGATAAAGTTCTGGCTTCCGGTGGATTTGGTTGTACTTATTTAGCAGAAGATACTCAGCGACCGGGCAATCCAATTTGTGTAGTTAAACAACTAATGCCAGCTCGTCGGGACACTAAATTTCTGCAAGTTGCCAGAAGATTATTTAATACAGAAGCAGAAATTTTAGAAGTTTTAGGCAAACATAGGCAAATTCCAGAATTGTTGGCATATTTTGAAGATAACCAAGAATTTTATTTAGTTCAAGAATATATTGAAGGACATACTTTGAATGAGGAGTTACCGCCACATTCTGAGGTGCAGAAAGAATCCTTTGTTATTGATATGCTCAAACAAATATTAGAAGTTCTAGCATTTGTCCACGAGCATCGTGTAATTCACCGCGATATTAAACCTGGTAATATTATTAGATCCAGTGTAGATAATCGACTGGTATTGATTGACTTTGGTGCAGTAAAAATGATGCAACCACCGACAAGCAAAGAAACCGAACTAGTCACAGTTGCCATCGGAACGCGGGGTTATGCACCACCAGAACAATTTGCAGGTCATCCTCGCCTCTCCAGTGATATTTACGCCCTAGGGATGATTGCAATTCAAGCAGTAACTGGTGTGATGCCCCACCAACTCCAGCCAAATGAAGAAACTGGTACTATAATGTGGCGTCAATGGGCGGAAATTAGCGAAGAATTGGCGGCGATATTAGACAAGATGGTACTCTATCATTTTAGCGATCGCTATCAATCAGCCGCTGCTGTCCTCCAAGATTTGAAACTAATTCAGGAATAGTTATTGGTTAGTGGAGTTGGTAAATTGGACTTATCATATTAGATGATGACCGAAAATCTAAAATTCATATGATTGAAGGTATTTATGAAGTGTGCATTGGTGTTCAAGAGCCAATTTCTGCGGTTCAATATTGGGAGCAATTTGGCTACCACATTGGTCAAACGGGTGAATTATCAGCAGAAATAGCCAAGGAACTATATGGAGTAAATTCAGCTTTACACTCAATTCGTCTCTACCACCAAAATTCAGATCATGGTTTAATTCGGCTGATGGTTTGGCAAAACCCTACAAATGAAGGGTTAGGAATTGGGTCAATGAAAGTCAAGGGAAGTCGTTGGGCTACAACTCTAACTACCGATATATTAAATATTTTAAATCAAGCTGAAGAGGCTTCTTCATCTGGTTTACCTATCAAATACAGTAACCCTTACTGGGAAGTTATTTACAACAAAGATAGAAAAACTCGCCCTTTTGTTGATGTCGCAGTGGGAGTACGAGAAATGTTGCTGCTGCAACCTTTAACCCGACAGGTTCTATTTCAAAGGTTTGGCTATTCACTACCCGATTACGGAAATATAAATCAAAGTGCGACTTTCAAAACTAGCCAATTTACCCACATGGGGATGATAATTCAAGATGATAGTAAAGAAACTCTGAAATTTTATGAAGAAGTTTTGGGTCTACTGCGGGTTCGTGATGATGTCGAAACTAGTTATGAATCTTCGCTGGCTGGGAGAGAATTTTTTGATTTAGAACCAGGAGAAAAGTTTATTGTCACTGCTTTTGACGACCCCCGTTCTTCAATTACAGATTTTATGGCGGCACGTTCAGGCAGACTTTATATAATTAGATTCCCAGATTGTATGCAATTAAATTCGCAATTTCAAGCAGCAAATCCCGGTTGTTTGGGAATGTGTTTGTACACCTATCGCGTTGGTGAGTTGCAGCAATATGTAGAACGAATCAAAGCAAGTCAGGCTGAACAAATTACAGATATTGTGAGTAATGAATTTGGAGAAAAAAGTTTTTCTTTTATTGCACCGGATGGATATTTCTGGACGTTAATGGGATGTTAAATTGAGTTTTTTGCCGCAATGCCCAATAAAAAGAAACGGTTATTTTTTGTTTTGCTTGGTTTCACATCTACGCTAATTATAATATTCGTATCAACTGCTATTCTTATTTATGTTTATGGAAACGAAAGTCATATTATTAAAGCAGATGCAGCCATAGTTTTAGGTGCGGAAGTTTGGCATAAGGAAGCATCACCAGTTTTTCAAGAACGAATTAACCATGCAATTACTCTCTATAAAAATACTGATGTTCGCAAAATTATTTTTACTGGTGGAGTTGGTGCAAATCAGGAAATAGCTGAATCAATTGTTGGCAAAAAATATGCTATAGCACGAGGAGTTTTAGAAGCTGATATTTTAACTGAAACTGAATCTCGAACTACTCAACAAAATCTTAAATATGCTCAAGAAGTTGCTGTTGCTAACCAGTTAACTAAAATTCTTATTGTTAGCGATCCATTACACTTGAAACGAGCGGTTTTAATGGCAAAAAATTTGGGGATGGATGCATATCCCTCTCCAACACCTACGACACGATATCAAAGCTTGAACAGTCAGTTTCCATTTTTGATGCGAGAAACGTATTTTTATTTTGTTTATCTATTATTGAAGATTTAAGAGACATCTGGTGAAAATGAAAAAACGACCAGATGTCTAATAAGTTTATTATATCATGTTCGGATGATTAGTTGTAATACCTGCATTCACACCAAGCCCACCCCCGTAAAGCTGTCCAATAGTCCCCTCCCCGCATACGCTCTCGGGGATAAAGGGGTGGGGTTATTGGGGAAATATAAGTGATTTACCGAACATGATATTACTCTTCTTCTGTGGACTCTGCGGTTAAAACAACTAAGTTTCTTCTCCTACAGGAAGGGGAAAGATTTCCCCAGCTAAATAAGCATCAAAATGCTGTTGAAAATACAACCAAGAAGTCATATCTTCTTCGACATCTAAAAAAGCTTTTGGCGCGTTTTTATATAGCCCAACTCGCGTATTAATTTCATCTTGCAGTAGTTGTGGCAATTCATTGAAACCATTAACTTTGCTGCCATAAGCACTGTAGATGAGATTACCGGGTTGATTTCCCATTTTCATCCAAGGAACCCATTGACCAATTCTATCCCAACCCAGCCGGAGTTGAGATACTGAAAGAAGTTCCGAATTTAATAAATCTGCCGTGGGGACGGTAATTTTAAATAATTCTGCGGCTTGATAATTCGGATTTGGGGAATATTCAGCAAATTTTGGATCTTTAGCCAGAGGATTCGGATAAGTTGGAAATATATCAAATACAAAAGTTGTACTGTCACCCTGAACTTGTGCTGGGAATTTGCCTTGAAAGTTACCCTGTACGGGATTATTGGCCACATGTACTACAGTGACTGTTTCCTTAGTCCAAGGATTTTCCCATTTCCGCAAAACTTCATCCGTTTCTGGGTTGAGATAATAAGTCAATTCTCTAGAAGTAAAATCCCAGCTACCTTCTTTTGTCAGAATGCATCGACTCGCACTCATTCCAACGATTTTAAATAAAAGTTTTCGCTTTTCACCAGGCACAAAAGCATATATTTTACCAGCCCAGATGAGAAAATTTGATTGATTGGGGTCGAGAGATGAACGAGTTTTCACCCATTGGGAAGCATCAAATTCTTGAGTTTGACTAACCATATACACCCTATTTTGAGTATTTAACTAGAACCAGGATATCCTGAAAATGGGGAGACGCTGTGACCTTCATAAGCAAGAGAAGGGGGGCACGGAGCAGGGGGGACAAGGGAGAATCTTTCCCGGCAGACTTTGCGTGTTAGTGAAGCGAAAAATGCCTATCAAACCCCTGCCGTCCTTATGCTGCTTCTTCTAACTTATTATCGAGACGGCGAAATAGGAATATCCAAAGTGGTAGGGAACAGTTAATCGCAATCAGTCGCACTAAATGACCGGCCGTGACTATCTCGACGTTATGATTTAAGGCTAGCGCTACTAAGATAATTTCTGCTGAACCTCCGGGTGCTGTTACTAACAAACAAGTTAACCAATCCCAAGAGGTTAACTGCATTGCAAGTATGGCAGCGATCGCCCCCGCAATCAGGGTCATTCCTACGGACATGAAGGCGTAGGTGATAGTTTGTTTCTCAAGCTGAGGTTTGTCTCCCCAATACTCACCGATGGTAATTCCTAAGAGGATTTGACCGAGTAAGTTGATTAATGGTGGTGGAGTAAAGTTAATATCAGTGACAAATGGCAGCAAATTTAATATTGGATTAAACCCTATCCCAACTAATAATGCCCCAAAAAAGGGGGCGGCGGGAATTTTGCATAAAAGTGCAAGATAAACTACTAATCCACTGATTAACAGTGCTAATATAAGCAATCCTAAATATGATGGTTCGAGACTGAATAAAACACCTTTGGCTGGGAGTGTTTGCGGATTTAAACTGCTACCAAAAGAAGATACTCTAGCAACAAAAGGTATAAGTAATACTACGGAAGTGACGCGAATCACTTGAACTAGTGCAACTAAGGTGACATTTCTGCCGTAATCGGCGGCTAAGGCGGCCATAATTCCCACGCCACCGGGAACTGTCGCTAACATTGCTGTCAAGAGGTTGATTTTAGTCAGCCGGGAGTAAAAGTAGCCAATGATGGCACCACTTAGCAGTAAGAAGCAGGTGAGTATCAGGAAGACAGGAACACCAGCTGCGACATTAACGAAGTTAGCGTGGGCATTTGAAGAACCGATAGTCAACCCGACAAGTATCATGCCAATTTTTCTGGCGTTCGGGTGAGGGTTGGGGAAATAATCGTAAAAAATTCGACAGCTTTGAAATATCAATGCACCGGAGGCAATTCCAGCAAATATCCAAGCAACTCCTCCAATATTGAACCGGGAGAAGATTAAACCTAGAGGTAATGCTAGAAGTATTTCCCATCCCAAGATAAGTAGCTGCTTAACAGAAGGCTGTTTGCTAACAGCTTCCTTATTCGCAATCGCGACGCTTAAGCTTTGACTCATTGATAGACTTATAAAATTAACTTAACTATTCATTCAAGCTAACGCGATGCCCGTATGTCTTCCATCTTCTATGGTATCGCCCTCTTGCTGGATATTAGCCTTAAGATATACCCATAAATCCAGTTTCGGGTTGATAAATCCACATCGGCTCAGTTTTGCCAGCACGTTCAAAACCACACTTTTTGTAGAAGCCAAATGCTAGCCTATCTGCTAGCAAAATATGCTGATGAAAACCTGTATAGCGAGATGTCAAAAGCTGAATAATACTGCTACCGATACCCTGACGTTGATATTCTGGCAAGACGAGCAAATGTGGATAGTATACCACCAAAAAGCCGTCAGAAATTGCATTCCCCAAACCCACTAGGCGATCGCTATCCCATGCAGAAATCAGCGAATGAGAGTTCATTAAGGCTTTGTAAAGCAATTCTGGTTTATCTGCTGATGACCATTGATTGGCTTTATAAAGCGCTAGGATGCTATTAAGAGCTATGTCGCGGGTGTCTTTGAAGTGAATTTGTGTCTCGGCTGATGTCATTACGAGTTTATTCGGAGATTAAAGTATCATTTTGCATTGTAAAGACGTTTAGTCGAAACGTCTCTACGAATTCCATGATGGGAAAAACGTCAAGTTACCGCTCGGTTGTGGGGATTTCCTCACGAAATTCGATAACCAATTGCATAGTTTCAATTGCTAAATCTCGTAAATCTTTATTCAGAGCAACAGCACCTTTGAACCCAAACCAACGGTCAAAAATAGCAACATTTCTACTTTCACCCTTGACAAAACCTTGCATATACTTAACGAGCGAAAAATTTACTGCATCGAGGAGCTTAGAATTATCCTCCGGAACCATGCAAGCAATTCCCTCTCGGGAATAAGGACGACCAGATGCGATCGCATAAGCTTGAGGATTTTTTTGTGTTTGCAACCACGCCTCTAAAAGAATACTATCGGAGGCGAAAGCGTCAATTTTTCCTTGTTGCAAAGCAGTATATCCATCTTGTCTGCTCTTAAAGTAAACCAGTTTCGCTCGGGGTTGCGATCGCTTGATTGCCAATTCGTTTGTAGTTTGCGCTAATACCCCGATTCGCTTACCCACCAAAGACTCGGGAGAGCCGATATTGCTCCCCTTGTTCACTAATAATTGCGTGCCGGTAATCGCATAGCTGACAGAGAAGTCTACTTTTTTATCCCGCTCCCAGGTAAAACTACTAGCATCGCAAACAATATCCACTTTTCCGTTAACTATATTGGGAATACGCTCCGCAGGAGTCAGCCCGACTAATTTTAGCTGAATTTTTTTGCCAAGTTGTTTTTCTAACTGCTCTTTAATCAGATTCAGCATATCCACAGAATAACCAGTCAACTTTCCCTGACTGTCGGCATAGGCAAAAGGACGTGCATCTTTACTGGTTCCAGCTGTGAATACCCCAGTCCTTGCTACTTTTTGCATCACAGTCTCTGCTGCTGCCATACCTGGTACAGCCGCTGCCAAGAAAAGACTCAAGGAAGCAACCAAAAATTTTTTATACATACTCACTCCTCTAAATACAGGCAACCACACTTTCTTTGATGCATCAAAATACAGCAATTCTACCTGTCTAGTACACGTTAATACGATACCAGAACAATAAAATTACTGGACATATTTATTAATGACTGTCTTATATAGAGTTGATATTGTAAATAATTGTTTCCAATATAAATGATTGCGTGATGAAATTAAAGAATCAAACCATAAAAAATTTTGGTTCTACACTTCATTCTCAGGACACCCTGCTATTTTTCAACTAATTGCAAACGAGGACATCTTTGCAAAAATCCCGCAGCTTTATTATCAGCATCTGGATTATCAATATGGGCAGGCGTAGGTCGGATAATACCATTGAACAAGTCATCTAGACCGTAGGGGGTGAAAAATTCCCACTGCATTTGTGCGTCTAACCTCACACCTGTTGCAGTAGCGGTGTGCAACCAATTGGTAATCCCATCTTCCGTACTAGTGAAAGTTTGACGACCAGTACGCCAACGAGCGAAACTAGCTTGATTTTTGACATCAAATTGGTAGTTAGGAAATTGAAGAGTCAGGGAAGATTTAGCTGCTAATTCTTGAGAACGTTCTCCGACTGCATCAAAAAAGGCGATATCAAAATCATTGATGACTAAACCGCAATCTTCACCAAAAATAGCCCGCCAAACTGTGTTCCGCACCGCACCCCCCGCCAACCACCAGTCAGGAAGATTGAGTTGGGCGATCGCAGGTAATACAGTACCAACAGGGGAATCAGCTAAAATGCTTTGGAGGTGATCGCTATTCATCTTAATATTTTAAACGCAGAGGGACGCAGAGGTTTTCGCAGAGGGACGCAGAGGGTTGCTGACAATAGCGTTTAAACAAAGCGAAAAATAAATGAGTAACGGAATGGCTGATTGGGTTCGCTCAGAACGTAGATAATGGCAATTATGGGCATGATGAAACTAAGAATTGCTAGTAAAACTAACAGTGGAATACCAATCGCTACTAGAATTAATAATGCAAAAATTGCGGCGTAAATGTAAAGATTTATGTGAAAATTTAATGATTCTTTCGCATTCTCTTTCACAACTGGGTCGTTAGTAATAAACAAAATGGCGATGGGTATACCTATAGATATAAATGTCGAGCTAAAAAAGATTGCTCCATGACATAACGCTGAGAAAAGCTTTCTTTGTTGTAAGTCTTCTTCCATACAGCCTCATGTAAAAATTACTTAGCTACACTATAATTTTATTGTCGATAATTGGTGTTGCCATCATTCTGCCAGAAGATATGAAAGCAAAATAGGAATATACTTAACCCTAACAACAACGGCGTCAACCAATCACCCCAACGGACGTATAAAGTCCGGGTTTGCCTTTTATAAATCGTTTCGGCGTGAGTTTCGTAAGTATTATGTCCAGATATCCACAAAGTTCTACCGTGGGGATCTACAAAAGCAGAATATCCTGTATTCGTTGCCCTCACAACCCATCGATCGGTTTCAATCGCTCGCATGATATCTTGGGCGTGGTGCTGGGCTGGCATCGGTTCGCTAAAATGGGCATCGTTAGAAGGACTCAGGATAAATTGCCCACCCGCAGCAGCTTGATAGCGAAACACTTCCGCAAAAGCAGATTCGTAACAAATACCAACAATTGCGCGTCCAAAAGGTGTATCAAATAATTGTTTGGGATTTCCTGGAACTTGGTGTTCGTCGAGAGGAGATAAGCGCTGAACGATGCCGCCTAAAATTTCTTCAAAGGGAACATATTCTCCGATAGGTACCATTCTTGCTTTACCGTATCGGCTTTTAATTTCACCATCGGATGTGAAAGTAAACAAGCTATTTGTATAGCTATTTTTCTGTTGATCGAAGCCACCAATCCAAGCAACAACGCCTTTTTCTCGCACTGCTTCCACTAGGCTACTACTCTTAATCGCGTTTTGGGAAAAAGGTAAGGCTCCTTCTGGTGTTAATACTGCTTGCACACCTTTAGCGACTAGAGTCAGATATCCAGTAGTGTAACCATCTAAAGCGCGGCGCAAACCTTCTGGATAAAGTTTAATTTGGTTGGGGACATTGCCCTGAATTATCCCAATTTTTAATGCTGTTTTTGGTGTTTGGTTGAGGGGAAGGTTGTATAAACCAAAACCAATCAGGTGGAGAGTGATGAATAATGCAGTGGCGATCGCTAAATATTTATGATTGAACCGCGTTTGCCCTTGGCATTCCCGTAGGGTAGACGCAAAGGGAATTTTCTTCGCGTTCTTTGCGTCTTTGCGGTTTATCCATCCTTCAGCAATTAAGCCATTTACAGCCACAATCGCAAATGTAACGGCACTTGGTCCCGAAAGTTGACCGAGGTGTAAAATTGCGAGATTGCCCGGACTCTGGGTGTAAGAAAGAGAACTCCACCACAGAGGCCCAGCACTCCAAAAACCTTCTAAACCGCACCAAAGGGCTGTACCAATGAGAACGGGGGTAAGAGGGGGGAGTCGTCCCCTCATTTTTCTGGTAATTGCTCGCATTCCTATTGCCCAAGTGGTGACTAATGCGGCTCCCCAGAGACTAATGAATGTTATGCAAAAAACAGCGATCGCTAAACTAGCTAACCAAGGCACGCCCATCCATGTCAGAGGGTGAATGCCGGTAATCCAGGATATGGCTACACCGTGATAACCGATACCCCAGAATAAAGATCCAAGGAAAAAGGAAAAGGGGAAAACAAAGAATTTTTGATTTTCTTGGACAACGAATACCCATAGGGGAGCTAGGGCAAACCAGGCGAAAAACCATGCGCCGACAGGGGCCACGGTAAGCCCCATCAAAACTCCACTGATGAAACAAATTATGAGTTTTGAACCAAGAGTTTCGAGTCGCTTCATATTTTTTTAACTCATAACTCCTAATTCCAAACTCCTAACTCCTAACTCCTAACTCTATTCCACCTCTTCAAGCACTTCGCCTGTATCACCTGTGTCAGGAGGAACGATCGCTATTCCGGTAATTGCATCATCTTCATCCAAACGCTGGACTCGCACGCCAGTTGCAGAACGCGATTGGATAGAAATTGCATTTGTTGACTGTCGGATGATGATACCGCGATTGGTGACCATCATAATTTCATCGTCGCTGTTGACAATCTTCAGAGTTGCTAGTTTGTCTTTGGTTTTGCGATTTTTGAATTTAGTTGCCATCAAACCTTGACCGGCACGATTTTGCAGACGGAATTGACCAACTGGGACGCGCTTCCCATATCCTCCCATTGTAATTACCAACACCCAAGGTCCTGGGCTGCTGTTGGTTTCTTCTTCAGTGGTTTCGATGATTTCCTCGGTGGTTTCGAGAATTTCCTCGGTTTCGATTTCTTCGATTTCGCCTTCTGTAGCTGTGTCCAAAGTGTCAAGAATTGCAGCTGGTAGAATTGCCATTCCCACCAGTTCATCCCCTTTCCGCAGCTTCATGGATTTGACTCCGCGAGTCGCCCGACCTAAAGGACGCAATTGTTCATGGGTGCATCTAAAGTGGATTGCCATGCCTTGACGAGAACCAACTATTATGCTGTCTTCGACTCTGGCACGTCCTACCCAGCGCAGTTGATCTCCATCTTCTAGGGAAATAGCAATCAAGCCGTTGGCACGGATGTGACTAAATGCTTCCAGTGCGGTTTTCTTGATGTTGCCGCCTTTGGTGAGCATTACCAGGTATTCATCGCTGCTAAACTCGCTGACAGGTACAATCGAGGTGATTTTTTCCTCTTTGGGAATGGGCAACATTTGGACGATGGGTGTACCGCGACTGGTGCGGGAACTCACCGGGATTTGATAGGCTCTCAGGCAGTAAACGACGCCGCGATCGCTAAAGAATAATATGCTGTCATGGTCTGTACATGTCAAGAAATGCTCTACGGTGTCATCGTCTTTCACCTTTGCGGCTGCTTTGCCTCTAGTTGCACGGCTTTGAGCTTCAAAAGTGTTGACGGGCATCCGCTTGATGTAACCTTGCTGTGTTAGCAGAATTATTGCTTTTTCGTTAGCAATTAAATCAAGGTCGTCTAATTCTCCTTCTCCGATGCAAATTACCGTGCGTCGGGGTGTGGAGTGGCTAGTTTTAATTTGGGTAATTTCTGTTTCAATGATTTCTAGCACCCGCTCTCGGCGTGCCAAAATATCCTCCAAGTCGGCTATCTGAGTTTGTAAATCCTCGTGTTCGTGATGAATTTTGTCGGCTTCTAAGGCTGTCAACCGGCGCAGTTGCATCTGTAAAATTGCATCTGCTTGCACTTCCGACAAACCATAGCTTGCAATCAACTCGCCTTTTGCTGTGGGTGCATCGGGTGCATGACGAATCAAGCTGATAATCGTGTCTAAGTGCGACAGGGCAATTAATAACCCTTGCAGGATGTGGTCCCGTTCCTGGGCTTTCCGCAGTTCATACCGCGTCCGTCTGTTGATGCATTCGACTCGAAAATCTAGAAATACTTGCAAGAACTGCTTCAGGGTGAGGATTTGGGGTTCCCCATTCACCAACGCCAGCATATTCGCGCCGAAGTTGGCTTGCAGTGGTGTTTGCTTGTAGAGGTTGTTTAAAACAACGCGGGGATAGGCATCGCGCTTGAGTTCGATTACGATTCGCATCCCGTCGCGATCGCTTTCGTCCCGAATATCTGCAATTCCTTCTAGGCGCTTTTCGTTCACCATTTCGGCGATTCTTTCAATTAGCGCTGCTTTGTTGGTTTGATAGGGCAATTCGGTAATAATAATTGCTTCTCTATCTGGTCGTCCCCGCTGTTCCACGGTTTCGATATTCGCGACCCCGCGCATCGTAATCGAACCGCGTCCGGTGGCGTAGGCTTCTTTAATCCCTACAGTCCCCAGAATTTGCGCTCCTGTAGGGAAATCTGGACCGTGAATATACTGCATTAACTGCATATCGGTGATTTCTGGGTTGTGAATCAGTGCCACTGCCCCATCAATCAATTCACCCAAGTTATGCGGCGGAATGTTGGTTGCCATGCCTACGGCAATCCCAGATGAGCCGTTTAGCAATAACTGGGGAATCCGCGCCGGCATAACTGTCGGTTCTTGCTGGGAACCGTCAAAGTTGTCGGTAAAGTCTACGGTTTCCGATTCGATATCTTGCAACAATGCCGCGCTCGTTAATGATTGCAAGCGGCATTCTGTGTATCGCATTGCCGCTGGCGGGTCGTTGTCTACCGAACCAAAGTTACCATGTCCGTTGATTAAAGGCGATCGCATGGAAAAATCCTGCGCCATCCGAACCAAGGCATCATATACTGCCGTATCGCCGTGGGGGTGGTATTTTCCCAGCACTTCCCCAACCACACGGGCGCATTTTTTAAATGGGCGGTCTGCGGTCAACCCCAACTCGTGCATGGCATACAATATACGACGATGCACAGGTTTCAGACCATCCCTAGCATCTGGCAGCGCCCGACCCACTATCACGCTCATCGCGTATTCCAGGTAAGACCTGGACATCTCATTCCGCAGATCCGTGGGGATAATCCTCTCCTGGGAGGTTGTCATAGACTAAAAAACTCCAAAAATCAGTGATTCTAGCAGTTAAAATGAAATAAAAGAGAAATTATTCCAAATTAATCTTGAATAATTGCCATATTTTGATACAATCTTACCACACATAGCCTTTTTTTGCCGCGAGAGAAGGAGCCTGAACGATAAGAAATTGCAAACTATAAATTACAAATTCAAAACCTAACATCACAAATCCTATTGCTATTTTAGACGCATATATTATGTGAGTTTGCGGTATAAAAAGTACTAAATTTTCTCATATTAGAGCATAGGTAAAGGGGGAAGAATTAAACCTCTTTCCTAACCTCATTCAAAATTTCACCCCGAAGGTAGTGTGTATCCTCAATCGCATTTCTTAAGCTTTATGTAAAGATTTGGGGTTTAGCACGATGAATCAGAAAAAGAACAACCAACCCGAAAAGAACAATCTTGAAGGCGAGGCAGTACAATTAAGTCCCGAGATGCTGGACAAGATTAAACATCCTCGGGCAACAGATCAAGTGATGCGGGATCTCTCCCCAGAGGAATTGAAGCACAACAACGCTTTAGTACCAGAGATGTTCGATGAACCAAGCGATTAACTGACTGGTTTTTCTTATTAGGGAGTAGGGAGTAGTAGGGGAAACGGGAGAGTAAGCTCCTAGTTTTCTATCCCTAACCCCTGACCTCTAACCCCTAAAACCAGAGTCATCAGTATACAATTTAAATCAGTATTTTGCTGCCAACCTTCGCCTTATGTTGCCGGTTATTTATTCCGATGAGTTTCTGGATCACAAAACTGGAACTCTCCACCCAGAGAAACCAGAACGCTTGAGTGCCATCGTCTCAGCTTTGAAATCAGCTAGTTTTGCTGAACAAATCGAATGGCGATCGCCCACACTAGTAGAAAAGCGTGACGCAATGTCACAAATCAAACAGGCACATAGCCAAAGGTATATTCAAAAAATCCGGAATATAGCTTTGACTGGCGGCGGTTATTTGGATGGAGACACACCTGTATCACCACGGAGCTATGATGTAGCATTGCTGGCAGTAGGTGCATGGATGGATGGAGTTGATGTGGTTATGGAGACGAAAAAACCAGCTTTTGTGCTGGCACGTCCACCTGGACACCACGCCGAAAGCGATGCTGGGATGGGCTTTTGCTTATTTTCTAATGCCGCGATCGCTTCACTCTATGCTTTACAACAACCAGGGATTAACCGCGTTGCCATTCTAGATTGGGACGTGCATCATGGGAATGGAACTCAAGCGATCGTGGAAACTAACCCACAAATTGTTTACTGTTCCTTACATCAGTACCCCTCCTACCCAGGTACAGGCAAAGCTTCAGAAAAAGGCTTTCATAACAACGTGCTAAATTTAACCTTTCCACCTGGTAGTAGCGGAGAAATATATCAGTCAGTATTTGAAAGTAAAGTAGTGCCTTTCTTATCTGAATTTCAACCAGATTTACTGATAATAAGTGCGGGTTATGACGGGAATGCCTCCGACCCTTTAGCAAGTATTAATTTACAACCCCATGATTTTGGCTTATTTACCGATTATTGCTTGGGGATAACTCCTAAAATTTTGTTTGGTTTAGAAGGTGGCTACGATCTACTAACACTTTCTCAATCTGTTGTAACCACAATTGGACGCTGCTTAGTTTAGAGTACCGCCGAGGCTCTGTGTTTTGGACTTAATTTAATTTTTTTGGGATTCTATACTCCAGCAAATGTAAAACTCTCCCACTCAAATTTGTTTTGTCATATTCTCTGAAGCTCTCTCCACCAAGCCTTTCTGGAATTCGGCGACTAGGGATATTTGCGATATCGACAGGATAAATAAGATACTGGTAATCTAAGTTTTCCTCTGCCCATTCTTTTAGGGTGGTAACTGTCTCTAAGCCATAGCCATTACCATGTGCTGATTTTTTTAGCCAAATACCAATTTCTGGAGAATCACTGTTAAGTTTGTGTATTCCAGTACATCCTAAAAATTCCTGGGACTTTTTCTCTAAAATCACCAGAATAATTTCGTCCCCTTGAATCATATTTTTTAAAGATTCAGTAATAAATAATTTTGTGTCCGAAATATTTTCCGGAGAACGAGGAAACATATAAGTAGTAATTTTTCCCGTAAATTCTCTAAAGATATCTTCTTGGAACTCTAGCGCTATAGTCCTTAGTATCAAACGGTTTGAGAATATTTTTACCTGTAATAAATCTGGTTTCATTGTTCATATATATGTAACTAAGTTAACAAAATTAATAGCAGTCTCATGCGTAATGGGGTGATGGAATATTCCATAAACCTTCAAAGCAGGCGATTTTATTTTACAAAATCGCCATAAAATTCACCATTACTTTAAAAATAAAAGTCTAAGGACTGCGATCAAGGACCTAAAGTTTTGTTAAGATGCAATTGCTAGTGAAATCTAAAACGGAAAACACCAATTGTGGTGTGGAGACATAAAGAGTACTAGCACCCCAAAAGTTTGTAAAGGTTAAGTTATGACTACCTACATCTTTTTTTGCGACGCCCTACGGATGCTTACCAATGCCTACTTGTTATCTGTTGTACTGGTAATTGCAGCTTCTGGAATCGGCTTGGCAGTTATCGAAACAATGGAAAAAACCGGAGAATAGGAAATTTCAAGGCGAAAAGTTCACTTATTATCGATAACCATTTAGTCTAAGTGTTCGATGGCGACAAATCCTGGGAACACTAAGCATGACAGTTTCAAGCGGTTGCATAAAATACCTGTAGTTTACGTAAATACAGGTGGTTGTAACACACTTGAGACGCAAATACAGGAGAAAACTATAATGGGTTTATTCGATAAGGTGTTCGCCACCCAAAGTCAAGTGCAAGATGCACTCAGTCCGGCGGAAGCTTTTGCTGCCATTACTCTAGCTGCAACAGCATCAGATGGTAATCTTTCAGATGAGGAAGCCAGTAGGATTTTGTCTGCGCTGTCTCGCATGAAGCTTTTTAGAAGTTATCCCAACGATGTGATGAACAGGATGTTTGATAGACTCCTGGGCATCCTCAAACGGGATGGCATTGATAATTTGTTTAATATAGCTAAAGAATCTTTATCACAAGACTTACGGGAAGCGGCTTTTGCGGTAGCTACGGATCTAGTTTTAGCCGATGGTGTGGTAACTCAAGAAGAGAAAGAATTTTTAAACGATTTGTATTATTCTTTGAGTATTTCTAGCGATATTGCCACACAAATTGTAGAAGTGATGTTGATTAAAAATCGGGGATGAGAAGAGGAGACTGCTGGGAAAGGTTAAGGGGTTAAGGGAAAAAATTAATTCTTTCCCTCACTCATAACTTGAGTTTATAAGTATAGTGATTAATTATACGTAATAAATGTCTCATATTCCTCTATCCTACGGGAACGCCAAGGGCGAAAAAAGGACTTTGGCGAATCGTCAGGGATTGTAAATCCGTGGCTGGTAGGAGCTTAGTTATGAAAATCTGTAAATACTTTATTTGGCATTATGTTTACCTTATTGTTACAGTTCTTTGACGACGATATGTAAAAATGTTAACTCCAGTACTTCTGTATTGTGCTTCATTGGTATAGGATTTAAGGACTTTTATCCTCACCGTACTTCCATAAGATCGGTTACTACCGAAATTTAAGAAGCACATATTTTGCAATTGAAAAAGCCTAGTACTATGCCTTGTTCAGCCACTCTCAGCCAACTTGCTGAAGTTATTTGTGCCAAAAGAGTTAATTTATCGGAAGCGGAATTAGCAAATTTTTTGAGTATTGGGGTGCAAACAGATACTCGTATACTCAAACCGAATGAAGTGTTTGTGGCTTTACGTGGCGAAAAGTTTGATGGACATAAGTTTATCGAACAGGCGATCGCCCTTGGTGCAATTGCAGCAATTGTGGATTTTAAGTACGAAAATCCACAATTCCCGGTTTTGCAGGTAAATAACACCCTAGAGGCATATCAAAAAATTGCCAGATGGTGGCGCGATCGCTTTGATATTCCGGTAATTGGGGTAACAGGTTCTGTGGGTAAAACCACAACCAAGGAACTAATTTCGGCTGTTTTGGGAATTAAGGGACGAGTTCACAAAACTTATGCTAACTTCAATAACGAAATTGGTGTTCCGAAAACTCTCCTGGAGTTGGGTGTTGAGCATGATTACGCCGTAATTGAAATGGCGATGCGTGGTCAGGGACAAATCGCTGAACTTACCGAAATAGTCTGTCCAACGATTGCTGTAATTACCAATGTAGGAACGGCTCATATTGAATTGTTGGGAACTGAAGAAGCGATCGCTCAAGCTAAATGTGAATTGTTAGCCAAAATGTCGGCGAACAGCGTGGCAATTCTGAATCACGATAACCCCCTACTACTGGAAACAGCGGCAAAAGTTTGGCAAGGTAAGGTTTTGACTTACGGCTTTTCTGGGGGTGATATCCAAGGTAAGATGACTGACAACGAAACTTTACAAGTTGCAGGGATGCAGTTACCCCTACCTCTGCCCGGTCGTCACAATGCAACTAATTTTATGGCGGCTTTGGCGGTGGCACAGGTTTTGGGAATAGATTGGGCAAGCTTGAAATCTGGTGTCGCTATCGATATGCCATCTGGGCGATCGCAGCGTTTTGCCTTACCGAATGATGTGCTAATCTTAGATGAGACTTATAATGCTGCACCAGAAGCTATGGTAGCTGCACTAAACTTGTTGGCAGATACTCCAGGAAAACGCAGGATTGCCGTGTTAGGTGCCATGAAAGAATTGGGAGAGCGATCGCACCAGTTACATCAGCGAATTGGGGAAACTGTGCGGCACTTGAATTTAGATGCTTTGCTGGTTTTGGTTGACGGACAAGATGCCGAAACCATTGCCACAAGTGCCGAAGGAATTCCCTACGAATGTTTTGCCACTCATGCAGATTTGGTTAAACGTCTTTTGACATTTGTCCAAGCAGGCGATCGCATTCTTTTCAAAGCAGCGCATTCAGTAGGATTGGATCGAGTTGTGAGTCAGTTGCGAGCAGAATTCGCCAACTAAATTGAGTTAGGAGTTAGGAGTGATGAGTTAAAATTCCAAACTCCAAACTCCTAATTCCGGTTCTACCGATCCCTTTATGGAAAATTGAATTTAAAATCCTTGAAAGCATTAATAACTGTAGAGGGTGTGACGCAAAGGATAAATACTGCAAAGTAAGTCCTGTTATATACTAAAGACGGTTTGTAACTTTACTTTTAAACGCAGAGGCTCGCGCTCGGTAAACGCAAAGGTACGCAGAGTTTTTGTTGAAGTTTCTACTCTGAATTTACGCAATTCTGTAAAGTCGAGATATTAACCGTTTGCAGTATAGCTACTCATCAAAAAATAATGATTCCAAATCTCGACAACCGCTTGCTACACGAGTTACATTAATTCCATCGGATTGAGGGTAGTAAAATACGATATAGTCATCTACAACAAACCCTCGTAGATTTAGTGCAAGTCTTCCATAACTTTTCCCCATATTAGGAAAATTAGCTACTAACTTACACTTTTCACGTATATCATCAAAAAGCTTGCTAGCAGCTTTAGTATTACTGCGAGCAATATATTCACAAATTTCATCTAAATCTTGGATTGCTTCATCTGAAAATGAATAATTGCTCATCCCTCTGACTCCTCAGCAATCTTACGTATTTTGTCTTGTAAGCGAGCAAAAACTATCTCACCATCTGTAACTCGTCCTTGTGCGATTTGTTCGGTTCCTACTGCAATTTTCTGACGCAATTCTTCAAGACGCTGTTCTCTTTGTTCTAAGAGCTTAAATGCTTCATTGATGACATCATCAGCATTAGTAAATCTACCACTAGCCATTTGTGCTTGAATAAATTGTTCTTGTTCGGGTTTAAGTTGAATATACATATTTTCTACCTCTAGATAATTAATACCATCACTAGTTATTAACCTTTAACAACACTTGTGCTGTTGATTGCTGTCTGGTTAATCTTCTCCAGGCTTCTGACCTGGCCGAGCTGTTGAGAAACTTCCAAACTTTTGGAAACATAAGCTTGCTCATACCGTTTCTTTGTGAAGCTGCATATATTACCCCCCGGCTACGCCGTCCCCCCTTGCCAAGGGGGGACTACAGGGGGGTCTTGATTATGTGCATCTTCATACAGAATTGGTATCACCCTTATTTTATCTAAGCCTCGTCTACCTTGATAACCGTCGTTTTCTGCCAAGACTTTGAGACATCTCAATAATTAGAAACTTCAGAGTCCTTGATTTTCAAAAAAATTAGATCGTTCATGTACCTTAAAATGGCTCAAGTGTCAATGAATAAAGAGTCATCGGCGAAAAATCGCAGACAACCCGAAAACCGATACCGTTGCAGAAAACGTAGTCCGCACCCTCCCTGCTGCGGTTAGCAGAAAGGCAATCTTCAGGATTGATGTACCACGAACCACCGCGCAGCACACGATCTTGATTATCATTATCTGTCCATGCACTTCCATCACTAGGCGCTCCTTTATAGCTCTCATGCCAAGTATCTTGGCACCACTCACTAACGTTCCCGTGCATATCGTATAATCATTCCATAATGATGGCAAAGCAGTAATAGGTCGCTGTAGAATCTAAGTGGCAATCAACTAGGATTCTTATGACGTTAGCTCCTATACTTACCAAGGCATACATAGAGCAACGAAACGCAGGGTACTGGCTCGAAGGAACCCGCATTTCCCTCGATTCAGTTGTTTATTCATTCTTAAATGGAGAATCACCTGAAAGTATTGCCCAAAATTTTCCGTTGCTTTCGCTAGAACAAGTGTATGGCGCGATCGCCTTCTATCTTGCCAATCGAGAGCTTGTTGATGCGTATTTGGAGGAGGGTGAAGCCGAGTTTCAGCGACTACAACAGTCTTGTAAAGAAAAGAGTCCTTTGCTGTACCAAAAATTGAAAGCGGCTCAAGCCCAGAAGCATAGTGGAGTATGACAAAAATTCGATTTCAAGCTGATGCCGATCTCAGACAAGCAATTGTGACTGGGGCAATCCGCAGACAGCCAAATCTAGATTTTCAGTCAGCCAATGAAGCAGGGCTTGAAGGAATAAAAGATCCAGAAGTTTTAGCAATTGCAGCACGGGACGGCAGGGTGCTGGTCACGCACGACCGCAAGACTATGCCGACTGAGTTTGGTCAATTTATCATTTCGCAAACGAGTTCTGGTGTTCTAATTCTTTCTCAGAATCTTCCGATCGGTGAAGCGATAAATGCACTCATCTTGGTGTGGGAAGCATCTACGGTTGAGGAATGGATCAATCAGATTATGACGTTTCCATTTTGAAAAGCTACAAGCGGGAATTGAAATTGAATCTTCTGTAAATAGAAATACTTTGTCAAACCAATCGCACATAGCTTCGGCATCTAGTTTGGCGTAGTTTAGGTGCTGAAGAGATTGTTATATTGGTTAATGCTGATCGCGATCGCTAAACTTTGCCAAGCGAGATGCTTCTGTGGAATTAGGAAGTTTTCCACCCAACGGCTTTGGATTGTACGATATGCACGGGAATGTCTGGGAGTGGTGTCAAGATACTTGGCATGACAGCTATAAAGGAGCGCCTAGTAATGGAAGTGCATGGATAGGTAATGATAATCAAACTCGTCTGGTGCGCGGTGGTTCCTGGGACAACATTCCTGAATACTGTCGTTCTGCGTATCGCTTCCTCATCACGCCCGACACCTCATCCTCAATATTGGTTTTCGGGTTGTGTGCGCTGCGGCGAGGACTCTTTAGCCCTTGACACTTTAGCGCTTTTGCAATCTACCCTTTTTTCTTTACCCTTTGTCAATGTAGCGGAGCCGAACGATCTAATTTTTTTTACAGAGTTGAACAAATTAGGATTAGGGCTACTGTGCTAATCCTAATTCTGCTTTGAAGCATAATTTCGACAAAAGGTCACTAAGTAGGTAGGCAGAAATAAACATTAAATGCTATTTTTTGCTTCGGGCAAGCTGGAAACCCACCCTACAAGAGTTTTTTGCATCTTGTGGGGTGGGCTTCTGGCACTTCCATCTTATATTTAATAATGCCCTGTCTACTCACTGGTTCGTAGATGCGCTAAAGCGCAACTACAAGCTTATTTCCATCTCATTACAAAGTGTGGTGTCAACTCACCTACCCACTTACTCACCAAACCTTTGTGAAATAGAATTGCAGCGATATTTGCCACCAAACATGTAATTGCCAGCCACAGCAAAATATAGGTAGGAGCCATTACTACCCCAATCGCGAACCAAGTATATACGTGCATTATCATCACGAAAGCAAAAGTGCTGGCGATCGCCGTAGCTTGCCATATTTGCTGTGATGGACGACGCATAACCACTAAACTCATCGTCAGCAAGGTCGCAAGCAAGTTAGCAGGCACAAGGAATGCGCAAATACTAACGCAGTTGGCGCGGGAAAACTCAGCTAAGGTGTTGAAGTCCAGCATCAAATTTCTGAGATAATATCAACCCATTATACTAAGCTTCATCGATTGTAAAAATATTAAAAGTTAACACTCTCACATATATTGAGATAAAAAATTATAAATTTAATAAAAGTTAAATTTACTATCATAAAACCCCTCAGCATTCCATGTTTTTAGCCCACGGAGGTGGGCTTTGTCCGTATAGCCCCACCCTTATAGGGTGCGGGATTTTGGCGATCAGGAATCAGCCCATTAAAATGACTGTATCGATGACATGAATCACACCATTATCAGCTTCAATATCTGCAGCTAAGACAGTAGCGTTTTTGACTTCAAAAGCATCAGAACAATCAATTTTAATGGTTGAACCTTCAACAGATGTGACAGTACCGAGTTTTGCCAAATCTTCCTTCATCAGCTTTCCAGGTACGACATGATACTTTAAAATTCTGGTAAGTTGGGGAATATTCTGCACCAAGGTTGTAATGGTTCCTGGTGGTAATTTCGCAAAAGCATCATCATTGGGTGCAAATACAGTAAAAGGGCCGGGGCTTTTTAATGTATCAACTAAACCAGCAGCTTGGACAGCCGTTACCAGAGTGCTAAAAGAACCCGCACCAACAGCAATATCAACAATATCAGCCATGTTTTCTACTACTCTTTAAAGGATTTTAAGGTATGGTAAACCAATTTTAATTTTTATTAACAAAAATAATATTCAAAACTGATAGAGAATCAAAGATGCTAAATGCTTATGATTATCCCAGAAATAATTCTATGTATCTACCTCGTACATACGCTATTTTAGGAACTGGTGCATTAGGCGGGTTCTATGGTGCAAGCTTGCAAAAAGCTGGGTTCAATGTCCACTTTTTGCTCAACAGTGACTGGCAACACGTAACATCTCATGGTTTAATAATCGACTCTGTGGATGGCGACTTTATTCTCCCCCAAGTTAATGCTTACTGCAATGTGGAAAATATGCCCCCATGCGATGTAGTGGTAGTCGCACTGAAGACAACACAAAACCATTTACTGTCAGATATGTTACCCAAAGTAGTTAAAGATGATGGGGTTGTGCTGGTATTGCAAAATGGACTCGGTATAGAAGAGGAAGTTGCAGAAATTGTTGGTAGTGAAAGGGTGATGGGTGGATTATGCTTTTTGACTGCTAATAAAATAGCACCAGGACATATCCGGAACCTCAGCTATAAATACATTACTTTGGGTGAATATAGTAATGATTATCGGTCTATCGGGGTGACAGATAGAATGCGGCAAATCAAGAATGATTTTGAAAGTGCTGACATCCCGATAGAATTAGCAGAAGATTTACTCTTAGCACGCTGGCAGAAACTGGTGTGGAATATTCTATACAATGGGCTATCTGTGATTCTCAATGCCACCACACATGAGCTAATGGCAGATATCAATTCCCGCAATTTAGTTGAACAATTAATGGATGAAGTAATAACTGGTGCAAAAATTTGCGGTCGGATTATTCCCGATCGCTTTGTTCAAACATTGCTAAATAATACCGCAAAGATGAAACCTTACCGTACCAGTATGAAAATAGATTATGAGGAACGTCGTGCTTTGGAGGTAGAAGCAATTGTTGGTAATCCCTTAAGGAAAGCGCTTTCCTTAGGTATGGATTTACCGCAGATTTCTTGCTTATACCAGCAGCTAAAGTTTCTGGATGCCAAAAATCGTGGTTTGTTGACGGTTAACTGTTAACCGTCAACAAGATCCTTGTTATCTAACGTATCTTAGAATTGGCTCATTTTGGTCTTTCTTCGGTGATTTATTTTGATTTTGGATGTTAATGAAATTTCTAGCGTCTTCAACGACCTGTTTTGGAGTTGGAGCCGATCCATTCCTTGATTGGTTGTCAATATACAACACCGCAGCAATTATCAACAGCCATAAAATAGGCAAGTTTAGCCTTCCTAACCTATTCAGATGACGTACTTCACCAGTCTCTAAGTTTATGTATCTGTTTGCGTCATATACATCTTGTACATAACCAGTGTAGCCACGAAACGGTGGAAGAGGCTTATTTCCGATGTCTGGTTTTGGTTTGTCTGACATTATTTTATCTCCAGTAAAGTAGAGTGAACACTATCTCTCAGCCGTGGACACGCTCTACAGAATCTAATCAGTCAAAATTGACTGCACTTTTTGTGGGAACGGATTTTTAATTTCTATTTAGGTAGATGATAACCAACACTTACCATTACTATTATCTTGAAACAGCCTCACACTCCAATATCACCCACGTGTTGGCATAAATAACTACTTAGTATTCTTACTCAAACCAGATGCGAACTGAACTTTGCTCCTCTTTCTATAACTATTGTAACGAGCAAGGCTTGCTTTGTGCGTATGTAAAAGTAGGGAGTTTAAGCAGCTTACAAAGTATTAAAACCACCATACTTAGTAGGAAAAAGTATGTTATTAGTATGAAATATTAACGCGATTACTAGTTACAAGGATCGCATTTTCCAATGAGTGTAGAAAAAGCCTTAAATTTCGCAGACAAATTAATGCTTGATTCGTCAGGCAAGCACTTAGACAAAGCGCAAAGCCTTGTTCTGCGTGAGTTATGGCAGGATGAGAAAAAGACATACAAAAAAATCGCCGATAAGCATGATTACGCAGAATCATATTTAAAAGAAGTTGGTGCTGGACTTTGGAACCTACTTTCTAATTTGTTGGGAGAGAAAGTTACAAAAGGGACTTTCAAAACAGCAGTGGAGCGATATTGGACGCAACAGGATTTTGTTGGAGAAAGCGTTCAAAAAATAGGTATAAATTCTAATTTTATTGGACGCGATCGCCAAATAGCCGAACTCAACAATCTGGTCGAGCAAGGTGCAAAAGTAATTGTCATTCAAGGAAAAGGTGGCGTAGGTAAAACGACCCTAGCACGGAATTATTTTAAAAATCAGGGTTTTTATTTCCTACAACTAAGGATGGGAAAGGAAATCCAGAATATTTCTTCTGTAGAGAGTGTAGTAGAAGAATGGTTACAGCGGGAGTTTAACGAAGAACCTGCGTTGGACTTTAGTATTAATCTAGAGCGGCTGCGGCGCAAATTGCAAGACCAAACTAGAAAAATTGGGGTGCTTATCAATAACCTGGAAACGGCTCTAGATGGGAGCGGCAAGTTAATTCAATCTCGTCGTCCTTACGTGCAGCTATTGGAAGTATTGGCCGATCCAGATGTGCATTCAATTACCTTGATAACCAGTCGAGAACCACTTTATGAATCGAGTGTAGAGGTTGCTCGTTATCGACTGCAAGGTTTAGATGAGAATGCATGGCGGCAGTTTTTTGCAAGTCGGGATATTAATTCCAACTCTTCAGCTATCGGAGAAATGTCCAGAGCTTATGGGGGTAATGCCAAAGCAATGCAAATTCTCAGTGGTGTAATTCTAACAGATTTTGATGGTGATATAGATGCTTATTGGCATGGAACCAAGCAAGCAGGAGATTTATTAATCGAGAGAGAATTAAAAGATTTAGTTACCAGTCAGTTTAATCGCTTACAAGAAAATAATTTATCAGCATATAACCTCCTTTGTCGTTTAGGATGTTACTACTATCAAGAAATTCCCTCACTTCCAATAGAAGCGTTATTATGCTTGCTTTGGGATGTTCCGGAAATACAGCAAAAGCGTGTGATTAGAGATTTACAAGATTTATCTTTAATAGAATTTGACAAAGGTCAATACTGGCTGCATTCTGTAATTATGACTGAAGCCAAGCATCGGCTGAAGTTAACTGAAGACTGGAAACTAGCAAATAGACAAGCAGCAGAATTCTGGACTCAAAGTGTTGATGTTATTCAAGATACAAAAGATGCATTAATGGCTTTAGAAGCTTTTTATCATTATCTCGCCATTGCCGATTACGAACAAGCTAGCGATGTAATTTTAAAAGGTAGAGGCAAACAGTCGGATACAGGTTTATCTTTGGGCTGTTCGCTTTATCATTTAGGACTACCTCAAAAAAATATTTCCGTAATTCCACGACTAGTTGATAATATCAAAGATGTAAATAGACAGATTTCACTTTACAACCTTCTTGGCTATACATATCGAATTATTGGTAGTTTAGTTGTAGCTATAGAATGTTTTGAGAAATCAATGAAGATTTTGGAAAATTCTCAAATAGAGCAAGAACATACAAAAGTATCTATTTGGTTCAATACAGCTATTTGCAAAATCGAATTATGGGAAATTGAAGAGGCTCAATATTTCTTCAATAAGATTTGTCAGATTGGCGAACAAAGTGGCAATTACGATCATTACATCGCATATTCTCAATGCTGTCTGGCTTTTGTTCATTCCTACTCTAATTTACGAGAAGAAGCTTTAATTATGGCTGAAAATGCCAAAGTTATGCTTTCATCATGCCCAACTGTAACTTCATGGGGAATGGCGCATAACCTAGTCAACCTTGCTACTTCTTATAAAAACTTGGGCTACCTCGAAAAATCCAGGGAGATTTGCGAAAGAGCTATACTAAAGTCGGAAGAAAATAAATTCATGCAAATCAAAGCTAGGGCAATAAGTTGTCTAGCAGGGATTAACAGAGAACAGGCAGAATTTGAGAAGGCGATTTCTCTAAATTTAAAAGCAATTGAAATGCTGTATATAATTGGTGCTAAAGGTGATTTAGCTGAGGCTTATCACCAGTTGGCAGTCACCTATCACAAGTTGGGTGAAGTCAAAAATAGTCAGGAAAATTTTGACAATGCCATTAGATTATTTCAAGAAATGCAAGCACCAAAGCAAGTGGAGAAAGTACAGCAAACGAGAAAGGAGTTAGGAGTTAGGAGTTGGGAGTTTAATACCCCCACCTCCACAGACCCCCTGTTTTGAGTTGGTGTCCCAATCCACATCTCAAAATCTCTTCCTTCTTCCTTCTTCCTTCTTCCTTCATTCAAGAATGTAAGGACTCCAAAATCACGACTAAAGCGAACAAACACATTAGTAAAACCCCCGCTCGGGCAAACAAACCTACAACTAATGGTAGTAGCGATGTTGCAAGAGATAAGGCCCCGAAACACATTGACATCATGTAGGCGATCGCAAAGCCGAACACGAGCAACAGGAAGTATTTAAGGAACTTAGAAGCCAGTCTGAACAATGGGCTATACTCATTTGTAGTCATGGCTATGCACTCACAAAGTATTAGTGATTTGTCGTTCGTTTCCCCATCACCACATTCAATTTCACTTCTCATAATACAAATGTAATCCTGACTTCACGGCTTGTCAGTTGGATTAAGTGGGCAGTTTCTCACTCAGTATTTGTGGGAAAAAGTTGGTTGTATTACTGCAAATTGGAAAAAGTAGGAAAATTCGCGCTAAATTGGAAAAAAGGATACCATCATAACCAATGGGTGCGGAAGAAGCCTTAGAGTTCGTTGACGAATTGGTATTTGTAAAGACTGGGGAACACCTAGACCAACCCCAGAGGGTAATCTTTTGTCACTTGTGGCGGGATAATAAACTGAGATATCAGGATATTGCCGACAGCTGCGGGTATTCGGATGCTTATTTAAGGGAAGTTGGTGCACAACTATGGCAGATACTCTCAGAGGTGTTGAAAGAAAAAGTTGTTAAGGGAACTTTTCAAGCCGCAGTAGAACGTCTGTGGAAAATGCACCCACCTGCTACACCAGTTGCGAGTCCCCAGGTTACAACTGTTGATTCTGATTTTCTGGGACGCGATCGCGAAATTGCTGAGTTAAACAATATCATCACAAGGGGGGCGAAGGTTATTCTCCTGCAAGCGGAAGGGGGTGTTGGGAAGACAACCTTAGCTCGCAAATACTTTAAAACTCAGGGTTTCGACTTCGTTTTAGAATTATGGATGGCATATGACAGACAAAATCTTACACCTGTAGAAAGTGTAGTTGAGGAATGGTTACGGCGAGACTTTAATGAAGAACCCGGACGTGACTTTGGGATTAATTTGGAGCGACTTCGGCGAAAATTGCGGGATAAAACTCGTAAAATTGGCGTATTTATTGATAATTTAGAAAGTGCTTTAGATAGAAATGGTAAGTTTATTGATACTCGCCGTCTTTATGTGGAGCTACTGCGAGTCTTAGCCGATTCTGCTGTCAATTCTGTGACATTGGTAACTAGTCGCGAGCGCTTATTTGAGTCGAGCCTAGAGGTTGAATTTTATCCATTGGAAGGGTTAGATGAGGAAGTTTGGCAGCAGTTTTTTACCAGTCGGAAGATAAATTGTAATTCAAGTGTTTTGAGTGAAATGTGTTCTTCTTATGGTGGTAATGCTAAAGCAATGCAAATTTTAAGCGGTGCAATTTTGATAGATTTTCATGGCGATATAGATGCTTATTGGCAAGAAAACAGTAGCGATTTATTGAATGATAGACAATTAAAGGATTTAGTTACCACTCAATTTAATCGTCTCGAAGAAAACAATTTAGAAGCTTATCGACTACTTTGCCGTTTAGGTTGCTACCGCTATCAAGATATTACTTCAGTACCGATTGAAGGTGTTTTGTGTTTGCTGTGGGATGTGGCTGAATCACAACCCAGACGTGTCATTAGAGCTTTGCAAGAATTTTCTTTAATTGAAGCGAAAAAAGGACAATATTGGTTGCATCCGGTAATTCGCTCAGAAGCGATCGCCAGACTCAAGTCTAGTTCAGAATGGGGATTGGTTAACAGAAAAGCAGCAGAGTATTGGACGCAGAGTATTGAAATAATTAAAGATATTACAGATGCTTCGACAGCTTTAGAAGCTTATTATCACTATGTTGAAATTGCTGATTTCGCAGAAGCTGGAAATATAATTTTATATAGCAGAGGTAATGAAGATAAAGTACCCTTGCCTTTAGGTTGCTCATTTTATCATTTAGGTTTGTTGCAAAAAATTATCTCTGTAATTACACAAATTATTAACAATATTAGCTCTAATGAAGCTCGTAGTAAGCTTTACAACATTCTTGGCTATAGTTATCGGATAGTGGGTAATATTAAAGCGGCTTTAAAATGTCATGAAGCATCAAGGAAAATAGTCGAAGAATTTGATTTAACTCAACTAAAAATATCTCCATTATTGAATATAGGTCTTTGCAAAATGGAGCTATGGGAAATTGAAGAGGCAAAAGATTTATTTAATTGTGTTTGTTTTCTTGTAGAACCAACTAAAATAAATCTGGAGTATATAGTTTATTGTGAATGCAATTTAGCTTATATCAATTCATATCTACAGTTAATAGAAGATGCTGCTACTCTAGCTGCAAATGCAGAAAATAGGATGTTAAACATTAAAATGACTGCCTGGGGTACAGCATATAGTTTACTATTTTTAGGTTTGACTTATAAAAATTTAGGGAATATTAAAAAGTCCTTCGAGCTTTGTCAAAGGGCAATATCGTTTTCTGAGGAGAATTCTTTCACTCAAGTGAAAGCTAAAGCGATAAGTTGTTTGGCGGAATTATATCGTGAACAAGACGGATTTGAAAAAGCGCTGTTTCATCATACAGAAGCAATAGGTATTCTTAATAAATTAGGTGCTAAATGTGATTTAGCTGAGGCTTATTATCAACTGGCATTAACCAATCAAAAAATGGGAGCATTTAACAAGAGTCAGGAAAATTTTACTCAAGCGATCGCTCTTTTTAATGAAATACAGGCTCCGAGACAAGTTGAGAAAGTGCAAACTGCTATGGAGTGTTTTCAGAAATAATTCATAAGACCAAAATCCAACACCCTGGAAGGCTCATTTACCGTATCTCCACCAGGCCATTTTTGATCCCAAGCGATCGCGTCCCCACACTTTATGGACTGTAGGACAATATAGAAGAGAACAATCTCGCCTACAGTATTAAGAAATGTTGAGGAAAAATCATGCAGTCTCCTGTAACCTTTTTTTCTGTTGAAGAATACCTGCAACTAGAACAAACCAGCGAAATTCGCCACGAATACCTTGGTGGTCAAGTATTTGCCATGTCTGGGGGTAGTAAGGAACATAACCTTGTAGCTGGCAATACTTACTCACGTTTACGCTCCCATTTACGGGGTAGTTCCTGTAGTGTCTTTATGGCTGACATGAAAGTCAGTATAGAATTAGCTAATCAAAATAAAAGCATATTTTATTATCCTGATGTTATCGTCAGCTGCGACCCCGGCGACCAAGATCGCTTTTGCTTAAATTATCCTTGCTTAATTATAGAGGTGCTATCACCCAGCACAGAATTAACAGACAGACGAGAAAAACTTGTTAACTACCGAACTAAAATAAGCTTACGAGAATATGTATTAGTTTCCCAAGATGAAATCAAAGTAGAAGTTTATCGCAAAGATGATGAAGGAAATTGGTTGTTAGAAATCTTGGGTAAAGATGATGAATTACAATTAACATCTGTGGGTTTAACTCTCACAATGTCAGATATTTACGAAGATGTGTTCGCAATATAAGGTTTAAAACCATGCAATCAACTTTACGTATGAAGAACTGTTATTGTCGTCTCAAATGCAGTTAATCTCTATTAGCCAGTCTCTACTAAAACAAGCTGCTAACGTCCGTGCGGCAACTCGCTTGAAAACACCGGATGCAATTCATGCTGCAAGAGCCTTATCAATTAACTGCAATCAATTTATACCAATTCTGTATGAAGATGCACATAATCAAGACCCCCCTGTAGTCCCCCCTTGCCAAGGGGGGACGGCGTAGCCGGGGGGTAATATATGCAGCTTCACAAAGAAACGGTATTATTACTAATAATAAGGGCTTTCGTAATATTTCTGGTTTACCTGTTGTTATTTTGAGTGAAGTTTTAGCATCTTGAAACCTGGAAATGGTGCGTTAACATAGTGTAAACCCTAGGGGTGTATTAGATATCTGCTGGGTTGCTAATTTTACAACCCAGTAAGAAGAAAAATCTTGGTAATGACAAGCCCTAGAAGGGTGAGGGGCTTGTTCAACGAAAACCTAAGATTTCGGAAATTGCCGCTACAATATCAAGATAAAAGTTGCCTTTTACTGCTCGAAATAATTCAAATTTAGAGTCAGGAGCGCCGAAAAATGGTCGGAGAAACCATCCCAACTGCATACCAACAAAGGCATAAAGAAATAACCAAGTTCTTAAAATTGTGGTACGGGTTTTCTTGCCGACTTCATCTTGTTGAGAAAGTAACTGCATTCCTTCATAAAGAAACTTCACGCCAAAAGAACCTGTAATGCCAAAAATTAAAACATTTAATAGCTTAAAAAATTGATAAGAGTCGGGTGCAGTGATTATAAAAAATAGCGTGACTGGTGCCAAGCTAAATAACAGCACGCTAATTACCGATACTGCTGTGAGCAAAACCACAAAATGCTGTTGAATGCTGCTGCGAGAACCAAATAAAACATTAAAGAAGTAGAGAGTTGGGAAGCAAATTACGAGTGTTAATAAGTAGAATGCCGGCAGTTTGATAGCACCCGATAAAGCCTGCATCCAACTATGAGATGCACCAATGATTCCACCGTATATTGCAAAAAATATGGAACTGGAAACAAACAGCGAGCTTGTTTTGTTTTGTAGTCTGATTCCTTGACGAATTTCTTCTAAAAAAGCTTGGCGATCGCGTAGTAAATTAATCAGGACACCGAAGTGTTTCATTTTGTAAGGTTGAGGTTGAAGCATAGTGATAAATATTTATCGAAATCCTAGGAGATATGTGAGAGCTTGAATAACACTCAAGTAAAAATTGCCTTCTCTTTCACGAAATAGCTGAAATATCGAATCCGGTGTACCAAAAAATGGTCTGAGTGTCCATCCCAATTGACTCCCGACGAAAGCATAAAGGAATAACCAAAACTTTAAAGCTTTTTTGCGGGTTTTATTACCTTCATCTTCTTGTTCTAAAACTAAATTTGTTGCTTGATATAAAGAAGAAATCCCAATGAATCCAGTTAGCGCAAAGATAAATACATTTAACAGAATTAAAAATTGGTAATTGTTGGTGGTTATCAAGAAAAATAAGCTAATTGGTGCAAAGCTAAATAACAGCACGCTAGTTACTGATACTGCTGTTAATACTAAGGCAAAATGTTGGGGAAAACTCCGTTTTGAACCAAAAATAATATTACAAAAGTAGAGTGTGGGCAGACAAATTAGCAGTGTGATTAAATAGAGTGCTGGTAGTTTAACTGCTGAAGATAATGCTTGCATCCAGCTATGATATGCACCGATAATACCCCCATAAATCGCAAGAAATAGGGAACTGCAAACCAACAGAGAAATAATTTTATTAGGTAATCTTACTCCTTGACGAATTTCCTCTAAAAATAGTTGCCGTTCCCGAAGTAAGTCAATTAGCACGGCAAAGTATTTACTTCCTTGGGGTTGCCTATCAATCATATTATCCTCACACTTCTAAAAAATTCAAAACTCAAGACTCTCCATAGTCCCCACCTGAACCATATTTCCAAGCATCAATTAGGCGATCGCAATAATATTTAGGAACACTGGGTAATTTATTTAACCAAGGTTGTAACATTTGACTCGTACTATATAAACCCGAATAAATACCTAAATTTACATAATGCACTATCCAATCGAGTAAAGTCGCAACTCCTACTTGTGGAATCACTTTGGCAACTAATAGCGGATGCGTCAACCCAGTTTTTAACAGTGTCTGTGTCAGTCCTCCAAACTGCACCACATCTTGTAAAAATGGTTTGAGTACTGGTTCACCCAACTGTTGCATTTCCAAAAATACTGCTGAGAGTAATTGATTAATTTGTTCGGGAGGGATTTTTTGATTTACACCTGCACTCATCGCTTTTTGAAATAACCAGGTAACTGTTAAGCTTGGTTGATATGGTTGAAGTAAAGAAAGGGCTTTTCTAGATAATAGATTGTTAGAAAGTCCCTCGTGAATGCCAACTGTTAACCGCTTGAGGTGACGAACCATTGCCCCAAAACCACCAAAACTCAAAGGGGATTGATTCTGGCTACTATCTCCTACTGCTAAAATGCGATTCCAAGGTGTTTTTAGGGGACTTTGACGATACGAGGGGAAAAAACCAAACAGTGCCCTTTGTAACTTTACGTGACTTAATTCCACACCTTGATATTCTGGCATCAAGCGCAGATAATCTTCAAAAAGTGCTTCTAAAGTCAACCGTTGTGGATGTGCATCCATGTAGGTAAACAGATAAGTGGTTCTCCCATCCCTTGCAGGAAAAGCTTCCCAGAAGTATTGGCACTGATTCTGCAAAGGGGTGAATGATAACAACAAGTCCCCAGTGGCATTTTCCGGAAAACCTTGGGCACAACTTCCCACAACCAAACAAAGTGCATCCGGTTTTTCTCCTTGACGTGCTTGCTGGGTTATTGGTGAAAGATGTCCCATCGCATCAATTAATAATTTGGCTTTAAAACCGTCACCAGCATCTAACATCACCCCATCTGGGTGAACCACCGCACCCGTAAAGGGTGTATTTTCATACAACTTACCACCAGCAACCAAAAACTTTTCTTTAAAAGTAGCCAGTAGATAAACTGGATCTATGCCAATATTCAGCACATCCTCCACCCAAACTTCCACACCATCTTTAAAACCCACCCTCGCTGGATTATATTTAGTAGCGATCGCAATAGTTAATTCCTCATCGCTCAACAAACCCAACTCCACAAAAACTTCCAACTCTTTACGGGAAATATTCCACTCCTGCTCCCTCCCTTGCAAAATTCCTCGTTCAATCAAAGCCACCCGCCAACCTTGCACAGCCAAAGCGCAACCGATTAAAATACCTAAAGTGCCACCACAGATGGCAACATCCCACTCTACAGAACCCAAAGGCTGGTTATTTTCCTTCACAACCATTGGTATGGGTGCTATGCCTTCCCTCACTGATGTTAAAATGCGATCGGCGCTACGTAATCTGAACAAAACATCTCCGGGTAATTGTGAAAGAATTTCTTCAGTCAGAGTCATAAAACTTAAATCCCGCAAATCTACTCATATGGATCGTATCTTTGCACAATTTACTATTGCAATTCATTCCGGAGATATTTGTTCTATTTATTACATCTCATTCTCAAAATGTTTACCGCACTCTCTAATTAAAACCCCCTCAAATAAAGACTATTAGCCTAAAAGCAATATAAAAGCCTAAAGTATTTACCGAAATAGATTGTTCAGAAAAAGTTTTATCTTACTTGCTTCATTTAACTAAACAATAAACCTATACTAAAAAAACTTAGCGTACCTCTGCGTTTAAACAACTTTCTCAGATTCCAAAATTCCTGTGAGAATAGCCTTCCTAGTCGGGTACTTCCCCGTTTTATCAGAAACATTTATTCTGAATCAAATTACAGGTTTAATTGCTCGGGGACATGAAGTTCATATCTACGGAACAAAACCAAAAGAATCTGACTTTGTGCATCCAGACGTAGAAAAATATCACCTAATTGAGAAAACACATTATGCACTTTCAGTCCCACAAAACCAATTATGGCGAGTATTCCAAGCTCTAATATTAATCTGGAAAAACTTTCACAAAGCACCCTTAGTATTATTGCGATCGCTTAATTTTTTCAAGTATGGCAGACAAGCAGCTTCCTTAAGATTATTTTACTCAGTCATTCCATTATTAAATACACAACCATACGATATAATCCACTGCCAATTTGGAACATTTGCCATTGACGGAATGATTCTACGTAATATTGGTGCCCTACAAGGAAAATTAGTTACTTCCTTTCGCGGTTACGATATCAGTTGGTATGTACAAGAGTATGGAAAACGAGTTTATGAAGAATTATTTACTACAGGAGATTTTTTTCTTGCTAACTGTAAATTCTTCCATAAACGAGCCATTAAACTAGGTTGCGAACCAGAAAAAATAATAGTTCATGGTTCAGGAATAGATTGCAATAGCTTTCAGTTTAAACCACGATATCCCCACCCAGAGGGTAAAATTCGGATTGCTACAACTTGTCGGCTCATCGAAAAAAAAGGCATAGAATATAGCATTCGCGCCTTAGCTCAAGTGGCAAAAATGCACCCCAATATCGAGTACAATATCATTGGAGATGGATATTTAAAAGAACACTTACAGCAAGTTATTCAAGACTTGAAACTCAACAAGCAAGTTAAGCTGTTAGGTTGGAAAAATCAGCCAGAAATCATTGAAATTCTGGAAAAATCTCATATATTTATTGCCCCCAGCGTCACTGCCAAAGACGGCAATGAAGACGCACCTGTCAATACATTAAAAGAAGCAATGGCAATGGGTTTACCAGTTATTGCCACTCTCCACGGTGGTATACCTGAACTAGTAAAAGATGGTACCTCTGGTTTTTTAGTACCAGAGAGAGATGCGAATGCGATCGCCGAAAAATTGAACTATTTGATAGAGCATCCAGAAAAGTGGTTGGAAATGGGCAAAGCTGGTAGTATTTACGTATCCACACACTACGATATAAATAAATTAAACGATGAATTAGTAGAAATTTATCGGCAAGTCATTTCTGAATCCAAAACCAAAAATGGCATTAAATCCTGATACCATTTTTGTATGAAGATGCAATTACAGGAATTACGCCGAAAGCCGTCAATCTTAATTTAATTAAAAAAAATAATCTCATTCAGATAAAATTATATGAACCCTGAAGTTACAATTATAGTCGTTCCCCGAGAGCGTTTCAGCTATACTCAACAATCACTCTTAAGCATCTACGAATATACAGAATATCCCTTCAACTTAATCTATGTAGATGGGAATTCCCCGGCTCACATCAGAGATTATCTCGCACGTCAATCTCTCGAAAAACAATTTCAATTAATTCGTACAGATTGCTACCTCTCACCCAACCAAGCCAGAAACATCGGTTTGCGTCAAGTTAACAGCAAATACGTAGTTTTCATTGACAACGATGTGGTAGTCACTGCCGGTTGGCTGAAATCATTGGTAGAGTGCGCAGAAGCAACAGCAGCCACCATTGTTAGCCCCCTGATCTGTGAAGGCACACCCCTACACCAACAAATACATTGTGCAGGTGGAGAAACAGGAGTGTTGGTGGAAACGAACAATGGAACAATTAGACGAAAGATTATTGAAAAAATTTACAAACAAGGATGCCGAATCACAGATGCAACCCAGCTACAACGACAACAAACGGCATTAGCTGAGTTTCACTGCATGATGGCACGCACAGAGATATTTCAACAAATTGGTTTGCTAGATGAAGCACTGTTAAATACAAAAGAACATATTGATTTGTGTATGTTGGTACAGAGTAAAGGCGGTACAGTTTATTTAGAACCTAAATCTCTCATGACCTATGTCTTTGGAACACCATTGGAACGGACAGACATCCATTATTATATGCTGCGTTGGAGCGATGCATGGGAAGTAGCCAGCCTAAAACATCTACAACAAAAATGGAATTTGACTGAAGACGAATACTTTCAAAAGAGATATAAAAGCTTGGGATGGAGACGACATATGACAATTATCAATCCTTTTGCCCGCAACCTACCCATCGGCAAAATTGGCTCAAAGATAGTAGCGAAAATCCTGCGTTTTCTGGACAAAAGATTAAACCGCTATATCACCAGTCGCTATGAAAATAAAGCATCTAAAATCTCAGCTATCTGAGGTCATTTATACACCTGAGAGTTTGCTAAAACATCCGGTTCAATTGTCCAAAGAAATGTGGCGAGACTTACTAGCTTCCCGCGAACTTGCATGGCGATTAATGGTGAGAGATATTAGCGCCCAATATCGGCAATCTTTATTAGGAATTACCTGGGCTTTTCTACCACCAATTGTTATGGCCGTTGGATTTAGTCTTGCTAATGATGCCAAGGTTATTAATATTGCCAAAACAGATTTACCATATCCAGTTTATATAGTATTCAGCACTGCACTTTGGCAAACATTTGTTGAGGCATTAAATAGCCCAATGCAAGCTGTAATTGTGGCAAAACCAATGCTATCTAGAGTAAACTTTCCTCGGGAAGCATTGATTTTAGCTAAGTTAGGTGAAGTATTTTTTAACTTTGCGATCAAATTAATTTTAATAGTCGCATTATTTATCTGGTTTCGCATTTCTGTTACATGGACAGTATTTTTAACTCCAGTCCCATTACTTCATCTAATTTTACTAGGCACATTTATCGGCATTTTATTAGCCCCATTAGGAATTTTATATCAAGATATATCTAGAGGCTTATCTCTATTTACAGGCTTTTGGCTGTTTCTAACTCCAGTCGTTTATCCCATTCCCAATCGAGGAATATTTGGTTTTTTAGTCAAACTTAATCCCGTCACTCCTTTATTGGTAACAACCCGAGAGTTAGCAACAACAGGAGTGGTATCAGATCCATCAAGATTTTGGATAGTCAGTTTAATTACCTTAATTGGCTTGCTAATAACTTGGGTTGCATTTCGTCTAGCTATGCCTTTTGTGGTTGAGAGAGTAAGTTCTTAGGAGGGTTTGGACGGTGCCTGTCGGAGGCTCTCAAGAAACTGACCGGCACATAAACCTAAGCAAGAGGTTAAGTGTTTGACAGTAGGAAAACACTCTGGGTCTAAAGTTCGATGAGGAGCAAGAGAAACCACTATGCGATCGCGCCAACCAAGATAGATGATTAGAAGCACTTAAAGCTTAAAATTGAGAAGGTGCAATCCTCAAATAAAATTCTTCATGCGTCGAGATACAATTTTCTATAAACTATTTCAACAATCGCCAACTTTACTATTTGAACTATTGACAAATCCGCCAGCCAATGCAGACGAATATAGATTTGATTCGGTAGCAGTTAAAGAACCAAAATTTGAAATCGATGGCGTATTTTTACCACCAGAAAGTCAAAATCCGGGTGTTGTATATTTTTGTGTTGGCGTAGCCTGCCGGAGGCATAGTGCAATTTCAAAAAGACGAAAGGCTCTATGAACGAGTATTTGCTGAATCTTGGTTATATTTCTACCGTAACCGGGATAGATTTAGTAATCTGCAAATAGTGATACTTTACCCATCCCGTAGTCTCGAACAAAGTGATATTCGTCCTTATCTCAGTCAACTTAACAGCCCACAGGTAAATCGCATATATTTAGATGAATTGGGCGATATTCGCTCTTTACCCTTGTGGGTAGCGTTAATGGTGTTGACAACAATAGATGATGAACAAGCAACCCAAGAAGCTAGGTATTTGCTTGCCAGAAGTCAGCAGGAAGCCCCTCAGCCAGAAAATAGCGCCATAATAGAGTTATTAACGACAATAATGGTGTACAAATTTGAAAATAAGAGCCAACGGGAGGTAGAAGAAATGCTAGGAATTACACTGCGAGAAACACGGGTTTATCGAGAAATCAAGGAAGAAGGACGAGAAGAAGGACGAGAGGAAGGAGAAAAATCGCTCGTTCTGCGTCAATTAGCCAGACGGGTGGGGGAATTACCGCAAGAGGTGCGTCAACAAGTTGAATCTCTCTCGTTGGAACAGTTGGAAAATCTGGGGGAAGCATTGCTTGATTTTACCAGCATGGCTGATTTGGATGCTTGGTTTAATCAATTATGATTGCGAAAGTTCGATGGGGAGCAAGGGAAATTTAGAAATCGCGTCTATTTTTCCTTCAATAATTCCCTTTTCCACTGTGATGCTTTTTCTAAATCCGCCATTTTTAAATCTGCACCTTCCACCAACCCCAGTCATCAAAATTAATTGCTCGTTACCTTGCAGCAGTGACTAATTTAATTAATCAAAAGGATACAATTAAACCTCAAGATACGGAAATACTTATTTCCGTTGAAAATTTATCTAAAAAGTTTTGTCGAGACTTAAAGCAATCTTTACTATATGGTATCCAAGACATCGCGACAGAACTAATCGGAAAAAATAGAAATAGCAACACTCTACGTCAGAAAGAATTTTGGGCACTTAAAGATATTACCTTCCAACTGCGACGGGGAGAAGCTTTAGGTTTAGTTGGTGCAAATGGAGCCGGAAAAAGTACGCTGTTACGGATCATTAGCGGCTTGATTAAACCTGATATTGGCTGTATCAAAGTCCGAGGTAAGGTGGCCCCCTTAATCGCATTGGGTGCGGGATTTAATCCTATCCTGACAGGAAGAGAGAATATTTATGCAAATATGTCTATTCTGGGTTTATCAATCAAAGAAATAAAAGAAAGATTTTCAGATGTCATAGATTTTGCTGAAATTGGAGATGCAATTGATGCACCCGTGCAAACTTATAGTTCTGGAATGGCTGCTAGGTTGGGTTTTGCTTGTGCAGTTCACATAGAACCAGATATTTTACTAATTGACGAAGTGCTGGCTGTAGGTGATATAAATTTTAGAATGAAATGTTACCAAAGATTAGCAAAACTGCGAGAACAAGGAACAGCTTTTATTTTAGTTTCTCATAATCCTCATGTGGTATTAAATGTATGCGAATCTTCTATTTATTTAGCAAAAGGTAAATTGATAAAAGTTGGGAAAACAGAAGTAGTTATTAAGAAGTATGAAGAGGATTTCTCTTTGGGTGGAGTAGACATACATCAAGGAAAAATGTTCTTACCAAAAAAGTCTCCCGAGCAAAGTCTGGGTGTGGACATTGTATCTCTATGTTTTCAAGATGAGCAAGGTAATATTATTCTAACCCTCGATTGTGGAGAACCCGCTTATTTATGTGTAGAATGTCAAGCAAATAAACAAATTATTAATGCCAATGTAGGCGTATTAATTACTGCATTATCCGGACAAAACGAACGAATTTTATATATAACATCTGCGAGCGATAATCAAACATTAAAAATACTCCCTGGAAAAGTGGAGATACAGATGCAGATGCCTTATTGTTGTTTATTACCTGGTTTATATAGCGCTAAAATATATATTAAAGAGGGAGTATGCTCTTTTGATATAGTTGAATCTTTTAGATTTGCAGTCAAATCTAGTAAAGTTATCAGTCAATCTTTATTTTATCAGCCCCGCATCTGGAAAGTAATTAGTAATAAGTTATAGCGATGGGAGCATCCAGTGAGGTACAATATAAGCCCCCTAAATCCACGCCACATGCTACAAGTCGGCAGAGCCAAGAAACGCAGTGGCTCCCTAATTCTGGGGGACTTTGAATTTGAATTTTCTTCTCCCCTTTGAATTGGGGGTAGGGGGACAAAAGACTTTCCTCACCTAAAGGCAAAATTCCGCTGAATTAATATCATAATAGAGAAATAATCATATTATTCTCAGATCATGTAGGAAATACTTATGGATATTTCAAAGTTCGTAGCCATTGTTACAGGCGCAATTTCTATAATTATCGCGATCGCCTACCTTATCCTCGTGCAGTTTTTGGATTTTCGAGGGGAAATGAAGCCTGCACCAATAAGTCAAATTCAACAACCATCGTTAATAATAGTTGCCTATGCCTATCCTGTGAATGGGGGGGAGCATCCCATTTTTGCAAATACGATTAAATCGAAATGAGTGCAACAAGAGCAAACATAACTCCCCAGTCATAAAGTTAATATTCAGAAGTTACTTACAACAAGCCTTTTAAATCCCCGACTTCTTCGAGAAGTCGGGGATCTGTAGTTAGCCACTAATCCCAATAATTCTCTGCACTAAATATTTTTCGCAATTTGCCTTGACAAAAATCCCTGAGTGTACACGTTCTAATTAGCCTGGAATCGCTCATCTAATTTATCTTTTCATATTAAGTCAATAAGTATTAATTACTAATTATCTCTAGAGAAAAGCAAGAATAAGATTGGCACTCTCAAATTCCTCAAAGCAGGTTTTGACGAACATATACTATCTTTCCTTTCAACTTTAAAAAAGTTAATAACTTAAAAGCATAGATAAAACCAATAGTTATGATTCATTAATCAAATGATGAGACATATAAGAATTAATTAGAGATAACATCGTGTAAAATTCTTAATCAGCAATTCCATTTTTAGCCATATAAAGTTACTCTGTAGGTGTGAAGATTAATCAATTATTAAATTGCGTTAATTAAATTTTTTTGTGCTTGGGATCAAAGCTTGTTGGTTGAAAAACCCAAATTAAAACAAGAAGAGTGTAGAGGTGAATAAATGTCTCAGTACCTGCTTGAGACCGTTTGGTTAGTGCCTTGTTATGCCTTAATCGGTGCTTCATTCGCGATACCTTGGTCGCCGGGACTAATCCGGCTAACCGGGCCAAGACCGGCGGGTTATGTGAACTTAGTGATGACATTTTTGTCGTTTCTCCATAGCGCGATCGCACTGCAAGCGACTTGGAATCAACCCCCACAAGAACTATTTCTTCCTTGGCTGGATGTTGCAGGCTTAAACCTCACCATCGCGGTAGAAATATCATCCCTGAGTGTCGGTGGATTGGTTTTGATTTGTGGTTTGAATTTCCTGGCGCAGATTTTTGCGATCGGCTATATGGAGATGGATTGGGGTTGGGGACGCTTCTTTTCTCTTTTGGGATTGTTTGAAGCTGGATTGTGCGCCCTTGTGCTGTGCAACAATTTGTTCTTCAGCTATGTAATATTGGAAATCCTGACTCTAGGGACTTACCTCCTAGTTGGGTTGTGGTTTAGCCAGTCCTTGGTGGTCACAGGTGCGAGAGATGCTTTTCTAACCAAGCGGACAGGAGACTTATTTCTACTGATGGGAGTGTTGGCAATATGGCCCCTCGCTGGCACTTGGAATTATACAGAGTTGGCGGAGTGGGCGGAAAAGGCAAAAGTTGACCCTACAGCTATTGGGCTGGTGAGTTTAGCATTAATTGCCGGACCGATGGGTAAATGTGCCCAGTTCCCATTGCATCTGTGGTTGGATGAGGCGATGGAAGGCCCAGTTCCCAGTACAATTCTGCGGAATTCGGTGGTAGTGGCTAGTGGTGCATGGGTGTTAGTCAAGTTGCAACCAGTGTTTGCCTTGTCGCCAATTGTATCAAATGCCATGATCGGGATTGGTGCAGTGACAGCAGTGGGTGCTTCATTGATTGCGATCGCCCAAATTGACCTCAAACGCTGCTTATCTTATACAGTGAGCGCCTACATGGGTTTGGTGTTCATTGCTGTAGGTACCCAGCAAGACGATGCAGCACTATTATTAGTACTCACCCATGCTGTATCAGCAGCATTATTGGTGATGAGTACAGGTGGAATTATTTGGAACAGTATCACCCAAGATGTAACTAAGCTTGGTGGATTGTGGGGACGCAGACCGATATCGGGAATAGCATTTATTGTTGGAACCTTGGGGTTAATTGGATTCCCACCTTTGGGTAGCTTCTGGGCATTGATGGAATTATCCGACGATTTGTGGGTGACAAAACCTTGGTTGGTGGGAGTAATTTTGCTCGTCAACGCTCTGACAGCTTTTAGTTTAACCAGAGAATTTTGTTTACTTTTTGGTGGCAAACCCAAGGCCATGAGCGAGCGATCGCCTGAAGTTCACTGGCCAATGGTTCTGCCAATGGTAATTTTACTTGGCTTCGTTCTCCATCTGCCCTTGGTTTTAGAAAGTTTATCACTCCTACCGAGTTGGGCAAGCTTGAATAAAGATGTAGCACTATTACTAGCTTGGTCGAGTATTTTTGGTTGCAGCATCAGCGCTGTGATTTATCTGAGCGATTTCATCCCCAAACCAATACACCTTCCCTTCAAAGGTTTACAAGACTTGTTGGCATACGACTTTTACACCCCGAAACTGTATCGCATGACAATTATTTTGGGAGTAGCACTGATTTCCAAACTCACCGATATGGTTGACCGTTTGGTAGTCGATGGTATCGTCAACTTCGTCGGTTTGTTTTCAGTGTTGGGTGGAGAAGGCCTAAAATACAGTACCTCCGGACAAACCCAATTTTATGCATTCACCATACTGATGGGAGTAAGTGTCTTAGGCGCATTTGTAACTTGGCAATACTGGGGAACTCAGTTTTTAAACTTGATCTTTTAAATACCTCCTTATTAGTCAGGAAGAGTAAGAGTAAGAGTTATGAGTTATAAATTTTTAACTCCTAACTCCTAACTCCTAACTCCTAATTCCTAACTCCTAACAACAACAACCAACAACTAACTATGCTGAGTGTTTTGATTTGGCTGCCAATATTCGGGGCTGCCCTGATTATATTATTACCATCTAGGCTTCCTGCTAACCGCATTCGTTTAGCAGCGGTTAGCATTGCTGGGATAACTTTCCTGTGGAATCTTTTGATTCTCTTTAAATTTGATGTCGTCAATCCGGGGGTACAATTTGCAGAATATTTACCTTGGAATGAAACCCTCGGTTTAGGCTATCAATTGGGTGCTGATGGGCTTTCAATGCCGATGTTGGCGTTAAATAGCCTCCTCACCACGATTGCTATTTATAGCAGCAGTCGAGAAACTGAACGTCCCCGGCTTTTCTACTCAATGATGTTGCTCATCAGCGGTGGAGTTGCAGGTGCTTTCGCGGCACAGAATTTACTGCTATTCTTCCTATTCTACGAACTAGAATTAATTCCCTTCTATCTACTAATTTCAATTTGGGGTGGGGAAAAACGCGCCTATGCTGGGATGAAATTCCTCATCTATACCGCTGTTTCTGGAGCGTTGATTTTGGCAACCTTTCTCGGTACAGTATGGCTGACTGGCGCTTCTAGCTTCGCTTACGATTCCCTCTCAACCCAAACTCTATCGACAACACTGCAAATCATCCTCCTTGCGGGAGTTGTCCTGGGTTTTGGGATAAAAATTCCTCTGGTACCCTTTCATACTTGGTTGCCAGATGCTTACGTTGAAGCTTCCGCACCAGTTGCGATTATCCTGGGTGGAGTCCTGGCAAAGTTAGGAACTTACGGACTTTTGCGGTTTGGAATTGGTATGTTTCCCCAAGCTTGGAGTATTTTTGCTCCCACAATGGCGATTTGGGGAACCGTGTGTGTCTTGTATGGTTCAATGGCCGCGATCGCCCAAACAGATATCAAGCGGATGGTAGCCTTTAGTTCTATCGCTCACATGGGCTACGTAATATTAGCATCTGCCGCAGCTACTCCTCTTGCCCTCGTCGGTGCAGTATCACAAATGGTTAGCCACGGTTTAATATTAGCCCTACTATTTCACCTAGTGGGAGTAGTGGAAGATAAAGTTGGCACCCGTGAGTTAGATAAACTAAATGGTTTGATGAGTCCAGTACGCGGCTTACCCCTAACCAGCGCCATGTTGGTTTTAGGTGGGATGGCAAGCGCTGGAATTCCTGGTATGACTGGGTTTATCTCAGAATTTATCGTTTTTCAAGGCTCCTACTCAGTATTTCCTTTGGCTACATTGTTATGTGTCGTCGGGACAGGCTTAACTGCGGTATATTTTGTCATTCTGCTCAACCGCACCTGTTTTGGCAAACTTGATAACCTAGCCTACTATCCCAAAGTTGAGTGGCATGAAAAAATGCCAGGAATCGTCTTAACCGCTTTAATCATCATCTTGGGAGTACAACCCACATGGTTAGTGCGTTGGAGTGAACCAACAACTACAGCAATGGTGGCTGCAGTACCCACGATTGAAAGAGTTGTAACTCCAAAAATAGCACTTAAGGAATGAGGAGGAAGAGTTAGGAGTTATGAATTATGAGTTATGAATTCTGAGTTATGAATTATGAATTATGAGTTATGAATTTTTAACTCCTAACTCCTAACTCCTAACTCCTAACTCCTAACTCCACCTCCTAACTTTCCCATGAACTTAAAATTAATTCCCAGCGCTCTTGTAATTTTTCGCTTTCTAATTTCTCCATTTCTGCTTTGGGATGCTATTGATGGGAACACGAGTGTTTGGTTCATCATCGGTTTTGTGGCAGCATTTTTCTCAGATATCTTCGATGGTATTATTGCCCGTCGTCTTGGTGTTAGTAATGTTCAACTGCGCCAAGCAGATAGTTTGGCTGATGTCTGTCTTTATACCTGCATTTCGGCTAGTGCGTGGTTATTGCGATGACATTAATTCTGCCAGTGTGGACGCATGATGTTTTAAGTATTTTTCATGCCCTTCAGTTGCGCCCTAAATAAATAAAAAATATTGCGATTTATCCTCGAATAAACTTGTTAATACCCCGACAAGAAAGAGGTCGCCCGTTTTGAGTTGGGACGGCAGCTTGCTCTTGGAAGCTTCCTTCTTCAAACGTGCCTTGTCTGTATCCCCATATATAAACGTCCTTCTTCCTTCTTCCTTCTTCCTTCATTCAATTAGGGAAATCCAAAATGGTACTGACTCCAGAGAAACAGACAACTAAATTACCGCCTTCCACTCATGAATTTGCCGATGTAATTCATCGTCTAGAAGCAGGTGGCTCAATGCTACCGGATACCCCAGAAAATCTCATGCAAATTATCGGCATTTATAAAGCTTATGCAGTGCCGATGGATTTTTATTGGCGCGACTTGTTATATATTGCCGAACAAGTATTTTTAAATCCCTTCCCCTTCTTTAAATACTTCATTCCCCAAGAATATTTAGACAGACACAATCATTACGCCGGTGATGATGCCGATTTACGGATTTGGCGTGGGGTAGCTACAGCCCACCCAGAATTATTGGAATATATGGAGAAGGGGGAAACCTTCAAAGGTCCTAAATTATTCCATCACTTATTCCACGATCGCGTCAATATGGAGTTTGCCGAAGCCTGTATGCGGGCTATGTTGTGGCACCGTCATATGTACGCACCCGTGAATCAATTTGACGCTTACCTCGATTCAGAAGAATACAAAGCAAACGCCGACAGGGCAATAAAAGCCTACTTCCAAGGTAATCCAGCCATGCTGGCACTGCACAAAATGTTCCCAGAAATGTTCCTAGAACAGTGCCGTCAGATGTCGTATTACTCTAATTTGGGCTTATTCTGGGAAGTTATGGCCCCCGTCTTCTTTGAAATGTCAGATATTTATGATGAAGGCGGATTTAAAGGTGTCCCCGATGCAATGAATTTCTTGGTCAATGGAATTTTTGCGATCGCTGGTCGTCCGATTTATCATCATGTATACATTCGCGGTCAATGCTACGAAATTATACCTAAATCCAAAGGTTTTACATGGCTGTACGAAGCTGCACTGCCCTATGTAGAAGCCGTCTTCTATCGTACCGCTCCCTTCCGTGGTACAAAATCATACAACGCTCAAGCAGGTCAAGTGCCTGACGACCAAAAAGACTTTCACTACGGCATTCTCTACGCAGATGTATTCCCTGTAGGTACCGCCGGTATTCCACCAACATTATTAATGCAAGATATGCTGCATTTCTTACCGCCATATCTTGTTGATTATTACAGAAAACATTGCCGGGGTGACGAAGATATGTTAATTCAGTTGGGAATTACCTTCCAACGTTCAATGTACAACGTAACATCGGCGGTAATTCAAGCCTTACGAACAGCACTTTTGTATCCTTTAGATGACCCCAATCCCAAACATTTGCAAGCAAACCGCGAATTCTTTGAAGCCCAAATAAGTCGCTTTTCCCGTCCCGAATATGGGATGCGTGATGCTGCCCGTTTGCGGGATATTCAAAGTCAGGATTATAGATAGATAATTGTCAAGAGCCAGCTTTTAATCTCTTAACCCCCCAATATGTGGGGGGTTAATTATTTGTCAATACGCTTGGTGTTAAGGAGAATCGTAGGTTGAGTTGAGGCTTTGCGAAACCCAACAACCCGCCCAAATGTTGGGTTTCGTTCCTCAACCCAAGCGGGAACAGCGATACCAGGTTTTTTGCGCTAACACCAAGCGTATTGAATTATTTTGTACCCGGTTTCCTGTTAGTCCACCAGACATGATATAGATATTGACAAAGCGCCCGTAAATGTTACAATCATACTACAGATACAGGACTTAACAAGATGAACCACTCGGACCTGTAAAGCCGGATCAACCAGATCCGGCAAATGACATCACGCAATCGAACGTTTACAATCACCTTTCCATAGAAGCCTATTGGCAAACCGTTTGGCAGCAAAACCAAACCTACGAAGTGGATAAGAAGGCAGCCGCTCATCCGTTCTACAATTTGATGATGTTTCCCTATCCATCGGCAGAAGGGTTGCATGTAGGCAATGTCTATGCATTCACCGGAGCTGATATCTACGGTCGCTTCATGGCAATGCAGGGCAAAGAAGTTTTTGAGCCGATGGGATTTGATGCTTTCGGCATCCACAGCGAAAACTTTGCCATTAAGCAAGGGATTCATCCTAACCGATTGACCGCACAAAATGTGGAGCGATTTCGAGAAACGCAGTTGAAGCAGATTGGGAATCGCTTCTGTTGGAATCACGAAGTCCAAACCACCGATCCTGAGTACTATAAGTGGACGCAGTGGATTTTCTTACAGTTGTTCAAAGCAGGGTTAGCAGTTCGCAAAAAAGCGCGGGTGAATTGGTGTCCCTCCTGCAAAACGGTGCTTGCCGATGAGCAGGTGATTGGGGGTGCGTGTGAACGGTGTAATGCGATCGCCACTCAACGCGAATTAGAGCAGTGGTTCTTCAAGATTACCCACTATGCTCAACGCTTGTTAGAGAACTTGGAGCAGTTGGACTGGTCGGAAAAGGTAAAAACGGCTCAACGCAACTGGATTGGTCGTTCAGAAGGCTTGCAATTTTGCTTGAACGTGGCTGAATCTGAGTTGCAAATAGCAGTCTTCACCACTCGTCCAGACACAATTTTTGGCATGACTTATGTAGTGCTTGCTCCAGAGCATCCTTTGGTCGATCGGATTGTGACTCTGGAATATTGGGACGCGATTGCCACTTACAAAGAACAGGCATCACGTCAATCTGAGTTTACTCGCACTACTCACCAGAGCAAAACAGGGCAGTTCACTGGTGCGTATGCAATTCATCCGCTCACACAGGAACGTATCCCAATTTGGATTGCAGATTACGTTTTGTCGAGTTATGGCACCGGGTCTGTGATGGGAGTTCCCGCTCATGACGATCGCGACTTTGAATTTGCCAAAACGATGGGGTTGCCGATTCGACAGGTGGTGATTCCTATGAGTGGAACATCTACAGCACCGCTTGAACTTGATACTGCATTTACAGAACATGGCACCTTGATTGACTCAGGGAGGTTTACCGGACTTGCCTGTGCAGATGCTTTCCGGCAAATCATCAACTGGTTTGAAAATCAGAAAATGGGTGAAGGTAGAGTACAATATCGTTTGCGAGATTGGTTAATTTCCCGGCAGCGCTATTGGGGTCCACCAATTCCAATTGTCTACTGCGACATCTGCGGTACAGTTCCAGTGCCAGAGAATCAGTTACCTGTTCATTTACCCCAAACCGAAGATTGGTTGCCCAAAGGAACCGGAACATCACCTTTGGCGCAAATTGACTCATTCGTTAACACCACTTGTCCGTGCTGTGGTGGTCATGCTCGTCGAGAAACGGATGTGTCTGACAACTTTCTCGATTCTGCTTGGTATTTCCTTCGCTATCCTTCGAGCGATCGCAATGATGTTCCTTTTGATCCAGAAATCACTGCCAAATGGTTGCCGGTGAATATGTACATCGGCGGGGCAGAACATTCAGTGTTACATCTGTTGTATAGCCGCTTCATCACAATGGTGCTGCATGATTTGGGTTATATCAAATTTGAAGAACCCTACTCACGCTTTTGCGCTCATGGATTGCTCACCAAAGATGGAGCTAAAATGAGCAAATCAAAGGGTAATGTGGTGAATCCGGATGAATATATCAAGGAATACGGCGCAGATACCTTACGCACCTACTTGATGTTTTTGGGTCCGTATCATCAGGGTGGTGATTTTTCCGATCGCGGGATTGCCGGAATGCGACGATTTTTGCATCGGGTGTGGCAACTTGTGAGCAAGCATCGGGATTGCCTTGAGCTCAGTTCACCTGATTTGGACTCCCTGCGTCGTCTACACCAAACAATCGCCAAAGTATCAGAGGATATTCAGTCACTGAAGTACAATACAGCGATCGCAGCATTGATGGAGTATCTGAATGTGCTTCAAGCGAAACCGAAGCTTTGTGAGGTGGAACTGAAGTCTTACTTGTTGATGCTGGCTCCCTTTGCACCGCACCTGACTGAAGAACTCTGGCATCAAATAGGTGAATCATACTCAATTCATCAACAGACCTTTCCTAATGCCAATCCAGAATTTCTCACGCTCCAACAGGTGGTAATCACAATACAAATCAATGGACGTAAGAGAACAAGCATTCTCCTTTCACCCAGTGCGTCCCAAGAGGAGGCGATCGCAATTGCAAGACAAACACAATCAGTTCAACATTATCTCAAAAACCAGGAAATTTCCCGTGTTGTTTACGTGCCCGGTCGGATTCTCAATCTTCTAACGTGAACGTGACTTGTTCAAAGGGACTCGTACTGGGTATAGGAAAGACTTATGTAAAAACTTACCTATCTGAACAAAACTCTACCTGTAGCGCTAACCAATTCAGCCCATTAACGGATGAAAAACTAAAAATCAACCGGGATAATCAGTTTTGATTGCATTTGCTGTAGCAACTTGAAAAAAACTCTTCTATGACACAGTTAATAGCCTGAAAAGGACGCAAAGCGATCGCTTATTGCTGGCAGTAATATTTGTAGCTCTAAATTACTTAGTTTTGACAGGGTATGAGGTTTTAGCTTGCAGGCATATTCACCGTCCCTTGTCTTATCCACAGGTTGCATTAGCTGCTTTTACCAGCTACGCAGTTAGTAACACTATTGGCTTTGCTACTAAACAAGCAAAAAAAAGACAACACTTAAGCATGAAGCCCAACAGCAAACCAGAGTCAGAAAAACCACAGGAAGAATCAGATGAAATACACCATCACATCCTACCCATCGCACCACTACCGGAACACATTACTCAAAATATCGATGCAATTATGGCGTTGCATGCACGTCATGAACAAAGCATATCTCGACACCAGCGGGTTGTAGAAACTGTAACTGCTTTCTTTGGTCGTCCGGTATTCTTGTTCAGCCTGATAATTGCGATCGCCCTTTGGATCGTACCGAATATTTTGCCCCGCCGTTTAGGTGTAAGGCGATTTGACCCCCCTCCTTTTGCTTGGCTGGGACTTATGGTTAGCGCTGGCTCATTACTGATGACAGCAGGGGTGTTAGTTACGCAAAATCGACAAGAAAAGTTGGCAGAACAACGGGCACAGCTAACTTTGCAACTAAACCTACTATCCGAGCAAAAAATTGCCAAACTCATCGCTTTAATGGAGGAACTACGTCACGATCTACCCAATGTGAAAAATCGCTACGACCCAGAAGCGGAAATGATGAAGGAAGCTGCCGATCCACATGCGGTAATTGAGGCACTTGAAGAGACACTATCACAAGAGTTAGAAAATCTTCAGAAGCAGGAAATATCTGAATAATTTTTTTCCGTTTTTGCATCCAAAGCACTTGTCGCTTCATCCATCACTAAAATTGACGGATTATTCACCAAAACGTTGGTTAACAAGTTAAATTGGGTGCTTTGCGATGTTGACTTTATTATCAATCAAATGAATATCCTGCAAAGAATATTTCACTAGGTTGACTTTCCTCATACAAAACAATATGTTTGCTTGTTCCTCGCTCAATACTATCCCAAAAATCAAAAGCAACTGGGCCTAGTTCTTCAATAATTATTGACTCTACCATCTCGTGAGTTGGTTCATCTGTACCGAAAAGATTTAGCAGTTCGGAAGTCGTCAGTGGGAAGGTTGTGTGGAAAAGTATTTTCATTTCCTCATATATGGCTTGAACATCATTTAGAGATTGTAGCTTGTTATGTGGAAATGGAAATTCCGAGACTCGATATATATCAATAATTGAGCGTGTCCCGTCTGCATTAGCCGCTTTTATTGCCATCTCAATAGAGCTATGTTTGGCTCCAGGTTTAGGGGAGTTAGGGTTTATGGGAAAATCAAGAAATGGAATGACAGGATTGTATCTACCTGCTCGAAATTCCCCTTCTCTTAGAGCTTCCAGGGCTGCGTTGATGTTCGGCTGGTATTCAACAAAATAAAAATAAGGTTCCGCTCCCATACAATCACCTCGGCTACTGGGTTGAAGACGATTAATTTTAGTTTGTAAGTCTGAATGCTTAACTGAGGTTAGTCTCTTGGAAAAAAACTCTGGTATATTTCTGATGTTACAGCCAAATACAACAAACGGTTGGGCTGTTGCAACTGTAATACTGCTCGATAGTTAAGAAACTGTCCCAACGCAGTATGAAACTCCCCGATCGCGGAAGGTGCAAGGAAGCTTTTAACTTCTACCGCTATCTTCTCCTGTGCGCGTTCAGCTATAATAATTCGTTCTGCGCCTAAGTCAATGTGCAACTGGTCGTCTCCCAATCTTAAATATAATGGATCGTCAGTAATCGTCTAGCCATCCTTTTTTAAGGCTGTTTTTGCCTAATCGTGGAAAAGGTCTTTCGCTGACACGGTAGGCAATGGTGAATTTTAGGTTACTCTCCCACATTTTTGCATGAGTTGCCCAACGCCAGAAATAGAAAAAAATAACAAAGCGCAAACAATATTAAGGAATTAGTTTGCACCAACTAATTGCTTTTACTTCAAGGAGGTGAAAAAATTATAATTAATTAGCTTTGAGTAAGTAATAATACTGTGATAGTAGTATCAAAGTACTGGGAATTTGTCAAGTTAGATTCTGCTAGTAAGCGCCTGGTTGAAGTAATTTTGCCTGCTCAAACTTATTTTTATTCGTCATTTACGCAGAATGCTGAGGTTGCTGATACAACAATTGTGCGACAACTTTGGCAACAAATGCGCTTGAGTGGAGAAACCGACACTGATGAATCCTACTTAGCTGAAATTTGTCTTCGTTGCTACATTTCTCACCAAATCTATCAAGTTTGCTTTAATTTGGGAACGAAGTTTGGCAGTTGCAACGGTTTTACTTGTGAGGATTTGTTGCCGTTTGTGTTGGATGATGAAGTAGTAAAGGCAACACGAACCCAGCAAAAAAGCACATCGAAGGTAACTCCGGACAGTTCCTATCAGTCCTTAGCGACTACTGTATTGAAAACATTCGATCCCAGCAAAGGGTCGCTCAATACATGGGTAAGTCGCTATGTGAAACAACATCTAGAACTCAGACGCTTTCTACTCCAACATGGCGTTTTTCTGATTAGCGACTGGGCACTTTTAAATGACACAAACGCCAAGGAAGTAAAGCGAATTCTCTCTGATATGTATAGTTCAACAACCTTTGAAATTCAGCAAACCTGCGGACTACTGGCAAGTTACCACGCAGTTTATCGAGAAGACCGCATGGAACAACGACTCACAGCAGGGACTCTACCCTGTCAGCCCCCAACATCTGAACAGTTAACTCGCATTGCTGACGACCTGCAAAGCCAGACTGGTAGGAAACTTAGCCCCGAGGCAGTACTTAGCCAATTGAATGCGGTCGCCGCCAAATTGAGACGATATCGAATTGCAGCCCAAGGTGGTTATGTTTCCTCAGTTTCTTTCGACCAGGCTGAGGTTCAACCAATTGTGGAGCGATCGCAAATTACTCAAAACGACGACGAAGAACAAAATGAATTTATTAATTTATATCAAAATCAATTTCTCGAAAGTTTAGACCAAGCTATTTCCCAAATTGTTGATGATTTTATCAAAAAACTGCAACATAAGGGCTTTCCTGTCGAAAATTTTATAACTGGCTTACATCTTTTTCATTGTCAAGGTGAATCGATGAGCCAAATCGCACCACAAATTGGTTTAAAAAAACAATACGAAGTCACCCGCTTATTAAAACTTAATGAATTGCGTGCCGATATTCGCCAAAAATTGTTAGTGATTTTGCGCGATCGCGTTCTCGACCTCGCCAAACACTTTGCCAACTCCGAACGCTTGCAACATTTAGACCAGCAGGTGGAATCGATTTTGGATGAACAGATTTCCGAGATTATCCAAGAAGCAGAATCGGAAGTCAAAAATCCAACTCGCAATCAACCCCTACGCAGTCTATTAGCCCGTCGTATCTGCCATTATCTCCAAAGCAGAGAATAGAAAAAAATCCGCGTTCATCTGCGGTTAAAAATCCAAAATCCCCTATGAATCAACCTCCACCCATTACAGAGTTCACATTGATTGATTGGCAGTCTCTCAACCAAACCCACTCCCGACTATTACCGGGGCATTTCCAACAAGCTGTGGGTCTGAGTCAATCGATACACCAGTCAGAACAACGCTGGCAAGTTTACCTTTGTGCTTTGGCAGCTTTGGGATTTGAGCAATGGCTTCAAGAACGCGCTCCCGATTTGCGCTTACTTAGTGACTCGGCATCAATTTGGCAACCCGCATACGCAAATTTGATGGCAGCAGCGTGTAACATCCACATTGGTGACTTCAAAATTTGCCTGATAACTGCGAGCAGTTTAACCAACCAACATAGCGTCCCTTTCTTTGCTTTAGACATCCCCGATTTTGCCGCTCATTTTTACGTGTTGATGCAGGTTGAGGAGGAACAGGGACAGGTTGCGGTATCGGGTTTTATGAACTACAAGCAGTACCAAAGCTATCAACAAACAGCAAGACTTCAGGTAGATGAAGATTGGACATATACATTACCTCAAACTTGGTTTAACCCAGATCCTGATGCCCTACTGCTCAATCTCCGTTGTTTAGAAGCAGACGCAATTAAACTGCCTGCAATTATACCCACAGCAGAGATTGATACAGTAGCGCTGCGGCAAAAACTGGCAAAGCTAGAATCTCAACTCCAAAGCAAACATCTTTGGAAATTGCTGACAGTCAAAGAAGCTACAACCCTAATGAGCAACTCAGACTTGGTTAATTGGGTCTACAAAAGAGCGACTACCTCACCCGTGCAACCCCTAATCAACGTCGGTTTGTGGTTGCAAAATCAAATTGATACAGCGGCTCAAGAATTAGGTTGGATGCTGATGCCCTTACCAGTGTTATCAGGATTGCGCTCATTGCGGGGGGATTTTGACCAGATTCGCTCGGGATTAGAACAGCAGCAAATTCACATCCCCGCAGCGGCACGGGGTGCTTTCCGCGACTTGGAGAGCGAAGAAGGTAGTGTGCGGCTGTACGCAATTACATGGGTGTTATCGGAAACATCCGATAATTCAGAATGGATGTTATTGGTTGCCTTGGAACCCCAGGCACAAGCTGAAATGCCAAAAACTATTACATTGAAAGTGCGCGATGAAACACAATCATTATTCGAGCAGCTGCTGGAAGATACGAGTCAGGGGATACTTTACGCTCAGGTTATTGGCAATATAAATGAGCGGTTCTGGGTGACAGTGACTGTTGATAATGAGACTGTTTTTGAGATTCCGCCTTTTGGTTTGGAATTATAAGAATTGTAAAACTTTTTGGCGCTCTTTTCTTGGCGTTCTTGGCGTCTACCGAGACGGAAGGCGTACAGCGCCTATGGCGGTTCATTTAAAAACACATTGACAAAAAAATATTTATTAAAACTACTCCCTTCGTATCTTCGTGTCTAAGCCGAAACGGCTGGCTCTGTCTACGCGGTTAATTAAATAAATATTCTTGTGACGGGAAGAAAATTATGAAAAAATTAACCGCTCAGACGCGATAGACGCGAAGCGGCTTCCGCCTCGGTAGGACGCAAAGAAAAAAAAGGAGTTTTTAGAGGGTTTTTCGTAAGTGCTGTTTAATATTTTTTTAGAATTAATTTATGAAGTTTAATTCTCATGTTTTTGATTTAAAAGTTCAGAAGATAGAGCAAATCTGTTTGTTCTATTTGTCTTGGGGACAAGGACAAAGATTGACCGCACAGGTTAATTATCCCAGCGCTTTGACTCCTCTTTATCAAGAGTGGCGACGGGCATATCTCAACTTTTATCAGTCCGAACAGATGCGGGGACGGACGCTTGGTGGGGGGGTTGCAAGTATAACCGTAGACTGGCATGCGGAACTTGTGAAAGCGGAAACTAAGTTGATGTTTGAGTTTCACCGCTGGTTGCGTAGTGCTGAATTATATGAAATCCGCGCTCAAATTGCTCAGGCAAGTCAGGAACTTGTAAAAGCGAAGCCAGAAAGAACTGAGGTTGTAAAAGTTTTTCTCACCTGTGCGCCGGTTGAGTTAGACCGTTTCCCGTGGGAAGCGTGGGAAATTGGAACTGAATTTGCGACTATTGGGGCAATTCAACTAATTCGCGCTCCGTTAAATATTGGGGCTAATATCGCAAATTCTGCAAAGGAAATTCCACAGCAACGCGCTCGCATCCTGGCTATTTTGGGTGATGATACTGGGTTAAATTTTCAGGAAGATCGAGAAGCGGTACAGTCGCTGATTCGGATTGCAGAGGTTAAATTTGTCGGTTGGCAACCGGAGCAAACACCCAGTCAAGTTATTCAGCAAATTACCGATGCGATTAATGATGAGCAAGGCTGGGATGTGCTGTTTTTTGCCGGACATAGTAACGAAACAGATATGACGGGGGGTGAGTTGGGGATTGCACCCGGTGTATCGATTTCTATCAGCGAAATTGCTACCCAATTGAGTGCAGCAAAAAAACGGGGGCTGCAAGTGGCAATTTTTAACTCATGCAGCGGATTGAGTATCGCGGATGCTTTGATTGACTTGGGTTTCAGTCAAGTTGTGGTGATGCGCGAACCAATTCACAACCGTGTCGCTCAGGAATTTTTGGTAAGATTTTTACAAGGTTTGGGGAAACACCTTGATGTCTATGAGTCGCTGATGGGAGCGCGGCAATTTCTCCGCATGGACAAAAGCCACACTTACCCCTCATCCTACTTGGTTCCTTCTCTATTTTGCCATCCAGAAGCGAAATTATTTCGCATCTCTCCCTTTCGGTGGAAACAGCATTTGCGCCAAAGTTTACCAACTTACATTGAAGCGATCGCCCTCGCAACAAGTCTCACCCTGAGCGTACTTCCCCCAGTTCAAGAACTACTGCTGGATGCGCGAATGTTTGCTCAGTCAGCTTACCGCAATGCCACCGCCCAAGTCTCGTCGGAGGAAGCCCCCCCAGTTGCACTGGTAGAAATTGATGCCGAATCGATTTCCCGCTTCGGACTTCCTAATTCTCAAGTGCTACCAATGAACCGGAGCTACATTGCCAAATTGGTTGATAGTACGAGAAAGTTAAATGCTTCCGTCGTGGGCTTGGACTTTATTTTTGATACACCACAGGAAGACCCTCCATCTGGGGATAAAGATTTAGGGATAGCAGTGCAACGTGCCGTGGATGCAAAGATGTGGCTAATTTTTGGCGCAATTCTTGAACCCAACCGAGAATTGGGCGCAAATGAAGCGATCGGGATTACTAAGTGGAATTGGACTTTGCAAGGATATACCGATACTGACCAATACTTTGTAGAACTACCTTCTACTAAAAAAGATTGTCGTAAAACTTGCCCGATCTCATATTTAATGTCTCTCGTGCAAACGGCAAAGCAGGAAATGACTGAACTGCCCACACCACACACTAATCGGACAAGAAATTTACGTGCTGAACTGCTTGATGTTATTGAACAAAAGCACCCCAAAATAGGCAATTTAGCGAAACTGTTGGAGTTGCGTGACTTCTGGGGGTTGCAGCCTCTAGTTGATTTTTCTATTCCTCCCAATCAAGTGTATACAAAGATTTCGGCATGGAAATTGATCGAAAATCCAGATATCAACAAATTTCCCTTAATTTCTAAACAGGTTGTCTTGATTGCAGCGGGAAGCGACGAACGCTTGGGAATTGCAGCAGGTCAGCCAGACCGCTCACCTGCGACTTCTGCCACAAAATATTGGACGCAGCAACCTTACATGACTGGAGGTGAATTTCTAGCATACATGACTCACCATTTCCTAACGCGGCGTTTTCTGATTCCGATTCCCGACATCTGGATGATTGGGGTTGCGGTCATTATCAGTAAAATTGCGGTATTGGCAATCAAACGTAAGTCTAATTTCAGTCATACTCTGCGTCTGCAAATTATTGCGAGTTCATTGGGTGCAGTCATCATCTACGGCATTGTTGGTTTGCAGCTTTATATATCTGCGGCAGTTTTACTTCCCTGGCTTTTGCCCTCATCAGTCTTCTTCGCTTACGTTTTACCCGCAACAAGGAGAAAAAAATAGATATCATCCCTACTATTTTGTCAAACGGTACATCTAACTTTTGCTCTCTTGTCTAGTTTTGACGCTGTTGCAATTGGTGCATATGGTTAAACAAATTCCAGCAATATTCTTCAGGTAAGCCGCAAGTAACAGCACCCCGTAGAACTAGATTAAAGTACCAGTCGTTGGGTGCGGCTTCTTCTAATAACTTGTTGACTACAACGTAAGTACGAACGGCTTTATACACCTTACCTTGGGTGTCAATATCAACGATTTCGTGACGATAACCACCATGTGGGACATCTTCGCGCTTATCTAGGCGATCGCTCAGTCGCATCGGCAGTTTATATAGTACACCAATCACGCTTTTTGTAGTGTCTTCTACCATATCCAAAACGCCACATTTGCGAGTTTTAGAATAGCGATAAAACCCGAGTCGATAACCATTAAGCGTTGCAGGGCCGATGACATAAGAGTAAGTATTCTCACCAAGCGATCGCTTTAAATCCACCGGGCACATACAGGAGCCATATGCAAAGTAGTAAAATGTGGACTCTTTTTGTTGTTTTTGTTGCAGTTTTAAATCCAACTTTATTGGATGATGAGATTGTACCAAAATGTGGTGTGAGTGCCCAGAATTATTGCTCATCTTGCCACGGAAATCTTGCGTGTGCCAAATATATTACCACAAGTTTTTTCATTTTACACATATGCCCGACAGCAGACTATAAATTCAAAAAATGTTCGTGAATTAACCGCCAAGACGCAAAGTGCGCAAAGGTTAGAGGTTAAAGAGAAAATAGGTAATTTTAGACCGGAAAGTGAGTAAAATAAACATAATTTTTCTCGACCTAAACAAGGTTATGTAGTACAAATTTTACTTTATACTTTCCAAGTTTTTTTTATAATTTTTTTAATTTAAATGCGCAAATACAGCACTTTGCAAGTAAATGAAGTACACCCCCTCCCCTTGGCAAGGGGAGGGTTGGGGAGGGGTATTTCTGTACCTCACAAAGTTGAAATTTGCTGTATACTTAAGATTTAATTTATTACAATGAAATAAAATAATTAGATAAATATTAAATTATTCCTAAATATATAGGAAAATTCCAAAAATGCTTCTACATATAAATATTAAGGGCAGCTACCAAAACTTTTTAACAAATCGAGATTATTGTTGAGATTAAGGCGGCATTCATGGTGCAAAATCCATCCGAGCAGTTGTCTTTTCAACAACTAAACAATGCTTTAGGGTATTCTCTTTCGCAAGCGGAATTTGAGCATTGTCTCGGACAAGTTAAAATTCTCAAGCCCAAAGTAGGCAAATTCTGGCAGGGTGATGTTGAAGCAGGGATTTATATTACTGTTGCTGGCAAGGTGAGATTGCTCAAACAAACAGCTGAATTAATTGCCACCCTAGAGGTGGGAGAATCATTTGGCGAATTTACCTTGTTTAATCAAGCTGACTTCCATCCTTACACAGCCAGAGCTTCAGTAAATTTGCAGTTGGCTTTTGTTCCCGAGAATGCCATATCCCCACTGATGGCTAAATATCCAGAAATTCGAGAACATTTGCGGACACAAGCTTTATTGCGTAGCACCCTGTTAGCATCTTCTCCTCCTCTCCCCCCCTCCTCACCTCCTCCCCCCTCCAAACCGCAGCAAAAAATTAGCAAGGCCTATTTCCCCAACCCTAGCAATCGAGTCGGGTATTTATGGCAACGCTTTATTCGACGCTATCCGTTTTTTGCCCAACAGAGTTCGTCAGATTGTGGTGCAGCTTGTTTGGTCATGGTGTCTCGCTATTGGGGAAAACGTTTTAGTATCAACCGTTTGCGGGATATCGCTAATGTAGACCGTAATGGTACCTCCCTGCGGGGTTTATCAGCAGCAGCGGAAAGTATTGGCTTCACTACTCGACCTGTGAAAGCTAGTCTTGACCAATTGGCAAAACAACAATTACCTGCAATTGCCCACTGGAAGGGGAAGCACTACATTGTTGTGTATGAAATTACGAAAAAACAGGTAATTATTGCCGACCCTGCTATTGGTCAAATTACCCTGACTCATCGAGAATTTAATACACATTGGACTGGTTATGCACTGCTGCTGCAACCGACACCAATATTTAAAGATGTTAAAGAAAGTACAACTGGGATATGGCAATTTTTTGAGTTAATTAAGCCTCATGGGTTGGTGATGTTGGAAGTATTTGTTGCTTCCATTTTTATCCAGATATTTGGACTCATCACCCCATTATTTACCCAGTTAATTTTAGACAGAGTAGTGGTGCAGCGTTCGGGGCTAACCTTAGTGACTGTGGGTTTAGGATTGTTGATGTTTAGCCTGTTTCGTGTCGCAACAATTGGGCTGCGGCAATATCTCCTAGACCATACAGCAAATAAGGTGGATTTAGCTTTGATTGTGGCATTTATTCGCCATACGCTGCGGCTACCGTTGAGTTTTTTCGAGACACGTTATGTGGGGGATATTATTTCTCGTATTCAGGAAAATCGCAAGATTCAACGCTTTTTGAGTGGTGAGGCTCTATCAATCTTGCTAGATTTACTTACTGTATTTGTTTATCTGGGATTGATGTTTTGGTACAGTTCTTCAATGGCATTGTTAGCACTAGCTATCATACCACCTTTTTTCTTTTTAGCGTTAATTGCCACACCTTTTCTGCAAAAGATTTCCCGAGAAATTTTTACTGCTTCTGCGGGTGAAAGTAGTTACCTAATTGAAGCTCTTTCTGGCATCCAAACATTGAAATCCTCTGCGGTAGAACAGACAGTTCGTTGGCATTGGGAGGAATTATTAAATAAAGAGATAAAAACTAAATTTACTGGTCAAGTTATTAGCAATCGGTTGCAAATTTTTAGTAACGCAATTGAAGCAATCGTTACGACAAGTTTACTGTGTTTGGGAGCCAGTTTGGTAATTAAAAACCAGTTAACTATTGGTCAATTAGTGGCATTTAATATGTTGCTGGCTAATATTATTCGACCGTTTCAAAGATTAACAGTATTGTGGAATGAGTTGCAGGAAGTATTGATTGCGATAGAACGAATTAATGATGTATTGGATGCAGAGCCAGAAGAAGATTTACAGTTATCTGCACGGCAATCTTTGGCAACAATTCAAGGTGAGATTTCCTTTGAGGGGGTGACATTTCGCTATCATCCAGAAAGTGATGTTAATATTTTAGAAAATATTAATTTCACAGTCCAACCAGGGCAAATGGTAGCTCTAGTGGGACGCAGTGGTTCGGGTAAAACAACGATTTCCAAGTTAGTTTTGGGTTTATATCCTCCTAGTAATGGGAAAGTTTTAATTGATAGACAGGATATTACTAATATTTCTTTGCGCTCCTTACGTCAACAGATTGGTGTAGTTGACCAAGATAGTTTTTTATTTGGCGGTACTATTCGCGAGAATATCAGTTTAGGACATCCGGGTGCAAATGAAGCAGAAATTATCGAAGCAGCACATTCTTCCGGTGCTGATGAGTTTATTCAAAACTTACCTATGGCTTATGAAACCCAGATAGGAGAAGGTGGTTCCATGCTATCTGGGGGACAGCGACAACGGATAGCGATCGCTCGTGCTTTATTAGGCAATCCCCGCTTGTTGATTTTAGATGAAGCTACTTCTCATTTAGATGCAGAGTCAGAAAGAATTATTCAGAAAAATTTGCATAAGATTCTGCAAGGAAAAACGGCTTTGGTAATTGCCCATCGTCTTTCAACAGTGCGGAATGCGGATGTAATTTTGGTGTTAGATCGTGGTGTGCTGATTGAAAGTGGAAGTCACGAAGAATTGATGAATAAACGAGGACATTATTTTTATCTCAACCAACAACAATTAGACCTTGCTGCATGATGAGAAGCCCGATTTATACTAAAGACGGTTTGGAACTTTACTTTTAAACGCAGAGGTTTGCGCTCGGTAAACGCAAAGGTACGCAGAGTTTTTGTTCAAGTTTCTGCTCTGAATTTACGCAAGGAAAGTAAAGTCCAGATATTAACCGTTTGCAGTATATTTCAGAAGTCGAGGATCTAACCAATCTTTTTCAGATAGTAAAAATTATGCCAAATTCACTGAATAAACAGGTAATGAATAAACCATATGAGACTGATGATTGGTCTGATGTAACTCAGGAACTGCTTGATAGTTTACCCCTAGTTTGGACAAGGGGACTACTGTATCTATTATTGATATTTGTTTCAATTATTTTACCTTGGATGATGCTATTTCAAGTTGATGAAACAGGGACGGCAAAAGGAAGGCTGGAACCTCAAGGAAAAACTGTGAAACTGGATACTATAGTTGCAGGTACTGTTTCAGAAGTTCTCGTAAAAGAAGGTGATACGGTAAAAGCTGGACAGAGTTTACTTGTATTAGATTCAAAATTAGTTGATATTGACTTGCAGCAGATGCAAGAGAAGTTAAATGGGCAGTTAAAGCAATTGTCCCAATTAAAATTATTGCAAAATCAATTTCTCTTGGCTTTGTCAACTCAGCAACAACAAAATCAAGCCCAAGAGTTAGAGAAACAAACACAAATTGACCAAGCACAGCAGAATATTCAGACACTGATAAATTCGTCGAGCTTTCAAAAAGAAGAAAAGCTAGCTCAACTCAATCAAGTCCAGCAAACACTTACACAAAGTGAAAATGCGAGTCAATCATCCCAGAAGAGTTTAGCTAGTGCCCAGCGAGAAGTTGAACGTTACCAACAAGCTTTAAACGAAGGAATTGTTGCCCAAATTAATGTAGTCGAGAAGAAAGATTTAGCTCAAGAAAGACAAAAATTATATGAAAAATCAAAATTTGATATCGAACAAGCTAGATTACGTATAGTGGAAGAAAAGAATAGCTATCAACGGACTATTCGCCAAGGTAATGCTGATATCAAGCAAGCACAACTGCGACTTAAAGAACAGCAGCGGAGCTATCAATCTTTGACTAATTCCGGTAAACTAGCTATACTCAAAAGTCAAGAGCAACTGAAAAATATTGAGCGAGAAATTACCGCTACTAACACAGAAATTGCTCAAAATAAAACTCATATTGATTCATTAAGACTTCAGCTAGAACAACGTGTCTTAAAAGCACCTATTAACGGTATGGTATTTCAGTTACCCATGCAGCGTCCTGGGGGTGTAGTCCAATCGGGAACGATGGTTGCAGAAATTGCACCTGCGAACTCACCTTTAATAATTCGTGCCAATATGTCAACAAACCAGAGCAGTTCTTTACAAAAAGGATTACCAGTTAAGGTTAAGTTTGACGCTTATCCATTTCAAGATTATGGGGTGGTAGAAGGAAAATTGTCTCAGATTTCTCCTACTACCACAGAGGTAAATACCCCTAATGGAAAAGTGGAAGCTTATAAGTTAGAAGTTATCCTCAATCAAAATTGTATCTCTACTCATAATAAATGTATTCCCTTGCGTCCTGGAGATACAGCAAGCGCAGAGGTAATTGTGCGGCAACGTCGAATTATTGATTTTATCCTTGACCCTTTTAAGCAATTACAAAATGGTGGTTTTAAACTATAGATTTTTTCTCACATAATTGTCTGTGCTTCCTTTCTCAAATAAATATGATTGCGATACCTCATCCCTCTAACACAAGAAAAAAAGATGTTACAAACAGTCAAGATAAATAGCGAAGACATTGTGACCCAAATCAAGCTATCTTGTAAATATCCAGAGATAACCAAAGAAATAGTAATCCGTCAAATTATTGAAAATGCGGCATCTGAGGCCGGTATTGAAGTCAAGACAGAGGAACTGCAAAAAGCAGCAGATAAATTCCGGATTGGCAAACGACTCCTCCGATCTGAGGATACTTGGAAATGGCTGGAAAAACACGGTCTTGCTGTAGAGGACTTTGAAAAAATTGTTTATAACAATCTTATCTCTAGAAAGTTAGCGGCTCATTTATTTGTAGATAAAATTGAACCGTACTTTTTTGAACATCAACTAGACTATATTCGTGTAGTGCTGTATGAACTTGCACTAGATGATGAAGACTTAGCACTAGAAATCTTTTATGCGATTAAAGAAGATGAAGTAACTTTTGCTGATGTTGCTTCCAAATATATTCAAGATACAGAGTTACGCAGGAGAGGAGGATATCGAGGAATATTGCGTCGTCAAGATTTGAAACCAGAGATTTCGGCTGCTGTCTTTGCTGCGAAACCACCAGAACTCCTCAAACCAATTGTGACTGCTAAAGAAACATATCTGATTTTTGTAGAGGAGATTATTCAACCGCAATTGGATAATAACCTACGCAATATAATTGGTTCGCATCTATTCAATGAATGGCTAAAGCAACAATTTAATGAAATAAAAATTATCTAGGCATCAAAAAAACAGCCCAAACTTAGAGATTTTGGGCTGCTTTTTGACAGCTATCAGTTAAATAGAAACACGAAGCCTATTGAACACTTATGCGTATCCGTAGGGGATGTTAACTGTTAACTGATTTAAACATTACTTTTGGGTAATGGGAATTATAGGATTCAAATTGCTGAATTGAAATCCAGGGTAGTTAATAACCATATCGTAACCACCCAGAACACCTGCAATTTCCCGCTCCGTTAGTTCTTGCACAAAGCTTTCAGAAGCTTGGCATGATTCAATATCGACGGGATGCAGGTCAGCAATTGCAATATTAGACATTTTGACCTAGCCTCCTAAATTTAAGTTGTGGGAGTTGATATTCCACTTGGAATTATCTCATTCTATTACTAAAACTTTCTTTGTACTCTCTTATTTCAACAGCTTGAATAATAGATAATGTGGCGAAAAATACATTTTAATTCTATTTAATAAAAAATGTATTTTGAGCTATTATATATAAGTACAATGATTTATACGTAGAGATGCAAGATATGAATTAATCGATCCAGGGGAAGGTATGATAGTGAGGCTCGTGACCAATGACTAATGATGATTGATTGGCTTTACCGCTATCCAACTCTATACTCTGGTATTTTACTTAGACGTTACAAACGTTTTTTTGCTGATGTTGAGCTAACCTCTGGAGAGGTAGTAGTTGCTCACTGTCCAAATACAGGGCCAATGACTGGAGTCTCAACCCCTGGTAGCGCGGTTATGCTATCTTTAAGTGATAATCCTAACCGCAAATTGGCTTATACTTTAGAACTAATTCAGGTAGAAGACAACCAGCCAACTTGGGTAGGTGTTAATACTGCTTTGCCAAATCGAGTCGTTAAACTAGCACTACAAAACTATCTTTTCCCAGAATTGGGAGAATATAGCTTAATCAAAGGTGAAGTAGTTTATGGGCAAGATAAAAAAAGTCGAGTAGATTTTTTCCTGACAGGAAATGACGATATTCGCTCGATTTATTTAGAAGTAAAAAACACTACTTGGGCACAAGAAAGATTAGCATTATTTCCCGACACGGAAACAACGAGAGGACAAAAGCATCTACAGGAATTGATGGCAGTCCTACCTCACACTCGTGCAGTGATGTTTTACTTTATTAATCGAGGTGATTGTACTCACTTTGCCCCTGGAGATAGTGCTGACCCTGTTTATGGTAAGTTGTTGCGGGATGCATTAGCTCTTGGTGTCGAAATCTTACCTTGTCGCTTTGATATCTCCCCAGAGGGAATTCGCTATTTAGGTTTAGCTGAGTGTAAGTTTTGAGTGTTTAAGTTTCCTTGATGTTCATCTTCAAAGGAAATAGCTTTGAGGTGAATAGGATCAATCTCATCATGCTGCGTCTGGTAATTATGGGTAGCAAATTCTACCTGTAGTATCAAACGAGGCTGATTAATCGGATGGCTTCCTTTGTGGTAACCAAATGTATCTTCTACAAATCCCCATCCTGCTGCTCCACAAATGTTAACTATATTTTCTTGACCATAATAGTTAATCAAATCTTCTTTTGTCGCACGTCCACGCAACAGTTGGTAGAAGAATTTCTTCTTTTTATGGCTACCCTGAATATATACGTGTGGCCCGCTATCTAAATCTACATCTGTAATATAAAAGAAAAACTTAATAAAGTCATAGTCATCAAGGTCGCAATGAAATACTTGCGCTGCTTTAGATTGCTCCAAAAAAGTGGACTCTTTCGGGAAACTCCACCAAAGAGAATTTGCTATATGTACTGGTTTAGTTTTGAAATATTTTGCAGCAATTGTTAATAAGATTGGGTCGTTCTCCAACATTTTAATAGCAGGGCATTGCGAAGCCGTATTAAAATATCTAGCAACTAGAAATTTACATCCATAATGAAGCTCTGCTTTTTCTTTTTCATGAACTCGAAAACCAAAGTTAGGTTTTTTGCTGCCGTAACAATCTGCATTCAAAGCAAATTGCAATATATCGTTGACAATATCTGTAGGTAAGTTAATCCCTTGAAATAAGCCATCTTTTTCTAAGCTCTTCACTACGTCTTCTACGTTAATGTCGGGGAAAATTTTCGATTCTTGCTTTTCAATATCTCTCAGATTATCCCATTTCTTCAATGAAGCTTTCTTCAAATTGCGGATAGCATGAAACCGAGCCGTTTTGCGCATGAAAAACCACTGCGGATTAGAAAAAAATTCCCCTATGTTATCACGTAAATACGCAATTAGCTTGATATGAATATCCAGCATGAATTCTTTCATGGATTACCTTTAAGATTTAACTAGTTCAACTCAAATGGTTACCTGCTTTTCGCAAGCAAAGCAGTTAATTAGCTTTTTTGGAGATGTCCTAGTCAATAAAAAAACCTACTACTGAATCTGTAGGCATAAATAACTTGGCTGTCGAGAGCAAAAGAAGTAAGGAATTGAGCAGAAAAGCCTAATACCAAATATTATGAAGATGCGCCTAATTAGCCCACGCAGGTGGGCTTTGTTCGTATAGCCGCACCCTTCTAGGGTGTGGGTGAATAAAGCGCAACCTCATACAGAATTAGTATAAGTATAAACCCTGATAACTCTTGATATACTTAACCTGAATGGATGAGTTCTGAAGTTTATACGTAGTATCAATATCCCTGTATATATTGATTATACATTAAAAAATATACTTTTATTTAAGTTAGAGTGAACGAATAGCCAAGAAATATTTATATCCTCTCAAGTAAAGTTTTAAATATGACTTAAAGCTTCAGTAATTTTGCTGGATAGATTGGGCTAATCACATCTTGTGCAGCTGCCATTGCTTTACTAAATATGGGGAATTACGGCGTTTTTGTTAAAATTGAACTTGCTTTTTGATAACATCAGAGATCGGACTGCTTAAGGGTGGATTTTCTTATGAGCAAGGGCACGCTGTTTGATAAAGTATGGGATGCACACACCGTTGGTACGCTGACATCAGGACAAACGCAACTGTTTATTGGACTGCACCTGATTCACGAAGTTACCAGTCCCCAAGCCTTTGCAATGTTACGGGAGCGGGGTTTAAAGGTACTATTTCCGATTCGGACTGTCGCTACAGTAGACCATATAGTGCCTACAGAAAATCAGGCACGTCCGTTTGTTGATACTCTGGCAGAGGAAATGATGCAGGCACTTGAGCAGAGTTGTAAAGAAAATGGCATCACTTTCCATAACATTGGTTCTGGCAATCAGGGTATTGTTCATGTAATTGCACCAGAACAGGGACTGACACAACCGGGAATGACGATCGCCTGTGGAGATAGCCATACTTCTACTCATGGTGCATTTGGAGCGATCGCCTTCGGGATCGGAACCAGTCAAGTGCGGGATGTTCTGGCATCACAAACCCTAGCGCTATCAAAATTAAAAGTCCGCAAAGTTGAAGTAAACGGCAAGCTGAAACCCGGTGTCTACGCTAAAGATGTTATTTTGCACGTTATCCGCACCTTAGGAGTCAAAGGTGGTGTGGGATATGCCTATGAATTTGCAGGCACAACCTTCGAGCAAATGAACATGGAAGAACGGATGACTGTCTGTAATATGTCCATAGAAGGCGGTGCCAGATGCGGATATATTAACCCAGACCAAGTTACCTATGAATACCTCAAAGGTAGAGATTTTGCCCCCAAAGATAAAGATTGGGATAAAGCCGTTGCTTGGTGGGAGTCCATAAAGAGCGATCGCGATGCTGAGTATGATGATGTTGTAGTTTTTGATGCTGCCGAAATTTCACCCACCGTCACTTGGGGAATTACTCCCGGTCAAGGTATTGGAGTTGACCAACACATACCCACACCCGAACAATTAGCCGAAGATGAGCGCTTCATTGCCGAAGAAGCTTATGAATACATGGATTTGGCTCCCGGTCAACCGATATTAGGTACTAAAGTCGATGTTTGTTTTATTGGTAGCTGCACTAACGGAAGAATTAGCGATTTAAGAGAAGCAGCTAAAATAGCCAGGGGACATCATGTAGCCGAAGGAATTAAAGCCTTTGTTGTCCCCGGTTCGGAAAGGGTGAAGAAACAAGCGGAAGCGGAAGGACTAGATAAAATCTTCTCCGAAGCCGGGTTTGAGTGGAGAGAAGCTGGATGTTCGATGTGTCTGGCTATGAACCCCGATAAACTACAGGGACGACAAATCAGCGCTTCTTCCTCGAATAGAAACTTTAAAGGCCGACAGGGTTCATCCTCCGGTAGGACTTTGTTGATGAGTCCTGCGATGGTTGCTGCTGCGGCCTTGAAAGGTGAAGTAATTGATGTGCGTGAATTGCTTTAGTTGTTAGTTGTTGGTTGTTAGTTGTTGGTTGTTAGTTGTTAGGAGTTAGGAGTTAGGAGTTAAAAAATAAATGTCCTTCCCCTTCCCCCTTCCCCCTTCCCCCTTCCCCCTTCCCCCTTCCCCCCTTCCCCAAATTCCTATGATAAGTGAAGTAAAATCAGTTTCTGGTCGCGGTATTCCCTTAACGGGCAATGATATTGACACCGACCGCATTATACCTGCCCGCTATTTGCGCTGTGTGACTTTTGACGGTTTAGGTGAATATGCATTTGCTGATGACAGAATCGGACTCAAAGGAGAACATGCTTTTGACCAACCGCAGTATCAGGGTGCGAAAATTTTGGTAGTTAACCGTAACTTTGGTTGTGGTTCGTCACGAGAACATGCACCACAGGCGATCGCTAAATGGGGTATTCAAGCTTTAATCGGTGAAAGTTTCGCGGAAATTTTCTTCGGTAATTGCGTAGCGATGGGTATTCCTTGTGTCACTGCTGATAGTGAAACTGTCAAACAAATTCAGGAGATTTTAACGAATAATCCTCAAGCAGTAATGACTCTGAATCTGGAAACAATGCAAGTGCAATGTGATAATTTTATAGGCGCTGTTTCAATGGGTGAAGGTGCTAAAAATATGTTTATTGCCGGCACTTGGGATGCTTGTGGGCAATTGGTGGCTTCTTCTGACTCTGTGAGGGCTACTGCTGCAAAGTTACCTTATATGAGTTGGGGTAAATGAGTGCTTACCGTGGTGGTGTACGAGTTGAAAAAATCTTAAGTACCTTCCTTATTTACCGCACTTAGTAAAAAAAAGTTTATGGTGTATGTGAAAAAATAATTCTGCTGCCAATTTTGGGGCAGTCTTACGCAAGCTATAAGCAGGGGCAAAGTTGCAGGACAAAGTACCGAATTTTATTTGGGAGTCAGAACTTTACCCGTTTTGACTTAGATTTGGCGAGTAAAAAGGTTGAACAGTGCTTAACTTTACACTTTGTTATAAATTTTCCCGCCATTTACTTATCTATCAGGCAGTCAGGATTGCGATGTTGGAGTGCATCCTGTGTAAACCAAGCTACGTGATACGCAAAAGAAGTCTTTCCTCGCTCTCAAAAAATAGCTATAGTGGTAATCTTGTCAAGACAATTTCGTCGATTATAGGAAATCTTTAATAACTCTTTAGATAGACGCCAAAAAATAATTACGACCTGTAGTATTAGAGATGATCAACTTCTAGATACTCCCTGGAGAAGAGTTTTTTCGGTTCAGTTCGCCAGATATGCGCCATGTGTTGCAAGTATGGTGACTGTCGATTTCAGACAAATCTGATTGAAGTCCAAAATCGGGCTTCTGACTGCCTGAACCATTTAAACCTATGAAAATAGCTCAAATCGCCCCTTTATGGGAAAAAGTTCCGCCTTCTACCTATGGAGGAACTGAGTTGGTAGTGAGTCGTCTGACCGATGAATTGGTACGTAGAGGTCACGAAGTCACGCTATTCGCATCTGGAGATTCCCAAACTCTCGCTCGTTTAGAAGCACCTACCCCACATGCCTTGCGCTTAGATCCAGATATTAAAGAGCATGTGATGTACGAGATGATGGGAGCCAATTATGCTTACCAACACGCTACAGAATTCGATATCATTCACTCTCATATCGGTGTTTGGTCATTAGCTTTGGCGAGTATGGTGTCAACGCCAACAGTCCATACCCTGCATGGCATCTTTACTCGTGATAACAGCAAAGTATTTAGTCAATACCGAACGCAACCATACGTCAGCATTAGTAACTCCCAGCGTCAGTTCGACCTAAATTATGCTGCTACGGTCTACAACGGTATCCGCATTGAAGATTTTCCGTTTTTTCCCTTATCACAAGACCCACCATATCTAGCATTTTTAGGTCGCTTTTCAAAAGAAAAAGGTCCGCAACACGCCATTGCGATCGCACTTCAGACTGGCTGGAATTTGAAAATGGCAGGAAAAATAGATGTAGTAGACAAGGAGTTTTTTGAGCAAGAAATTGCCCCCCATATTGATGGCAAGCAGATTGAATTCTTAGGTGAAGTCAATCATGCCGAAAAAGCAGTACTTCTGGGGAATGCGGCAATGACTCTGTTCCCCATCACCTGGAGCGAACCTTTTGGTTTGGTGATGATTGAATCAATGGCAACTGGTACACCAGTAATTGCCATGAGTATGGGTGCAGCACCAGAGGTCATTGCTCATGGAGAGTCTGGTTTTGTTTGCCAAAGCTACGAAGAAATGGCAGCGATGGTACCCAAAGCCTTGGAATTGAACCGTCAAAAGTGCCGAGAACACGTAAAAAACAACTTTACCGTGACTCAGATGGTTGATGGTTATGAGGCAGTCTATGAGAAAATCTTAGGCGATCGCCATCAAGGTAATTGGTACATGAATGCTCTGAGGGCCTCGTTGGAATCATTTGCTGCTTTGAAGCGTTAATTAACAGTTGCGATACCAATTCAAATAGTAGGTTTCATATAGCCAATGCTCTCATCCCAAGGGAGCATTTATTTTATCTGAATATTAGACACTCAATTTGTAGTCAACCATGTACTACAGCTTCGACAGCAGACTCTATTGACATATATTAACAGACTCTCTAATATTTTACATTAGTGTTAGTAAAGCAGAGAATACCTCAATGACATCTGTTCGCCTCATATCACCAATAAATGTCACTAATCAGAAATTAATTGAGGTTTATCAAAGCAATTACGGCATTCTCTACCAAGGAGATTGCCTCAACTTTTTAAAAGCTCTTCCTGATGCTTGCATTGATGTTATATTTGCCGATCCACCTTTCAACCTTGGCAAAGATTATGGCAGCGTATAAAACACATATTTATAGTTTTATAAGTTATAAAAAATACGATAAACAAACCATTATTTCTAGTCCATTTTAATGGACTTATGATATTAGACAGGGACTTATAGTCCCTGGCGGGTAAGGACGTTAATCGATTCCCCAGGGTAATAGCAGTGATAATTTTGACATTCCTTTTAAAAGTGCAATATATTACTACTCCTTAATTCCAATATACTTAGGCTGCGACTTAACCCTGTCACACCAAGCCTGAATCGCAGGATACTTGCTCATGTCATAACCCCCTTCTGATGCCACATGGGTATAGGAATATAGAGCAATATCAGCAATGGTGTAAGAATCATTGACAAAAAATGCATACTTTTCTAAATGCTGTTCCATTACATCCAAAGCTTGGTAGCCAAGATTACGCCAATGGTCTATCAAATGGGCGAATTTATCTTGTTGTTTGGCAACAGAGATGAAAAATCTGGGACGGGAAAGATTTGGAGAAAGACTGTATTGCTCAAAGAACAGCCATTGCAGTACTCGTGTTTGCAGTAGACGGTTGTCCCTGGGAAAATACTCCGTACCCTCCGCCAGATAAGCTAAAATAGCACCCGATTCTGATAAGTACACATCCGGTTGAATTTCTAATACAGGTACTTTTCCAGCGGGATTTTTCTGTAAAAATTCTGGAACTCTAGTTGCTCCCTGCAAAATATTAACATTGATGCGGTCAAAGGGAATTTCCAACTGCGTCAACAACAACCGGACTTTGTAGCAGTTCCCTGATGGGGGGGAGTCGTAGAGTTTATAGTTCATAACTTGGCGATCGTTTGTCTGGCTATACATTTAACAATTAAAAGTCTTGTGTCTTCACTGTTCGCTGATTTAACGCTACTCTGATTTTGGCATGAAAAAAAGTAGCCAAGGATAAAGGATCAATGATTATTCTCCTCATGGGTGTATCAGGTTCTGGCAAAACTACCATTGGACATAGTTTGGCAGAATCTTTGCACTGGGAATTTCAAGACGCTGATAATTTTCACTCAAAAGAAAATATTGAAAAAATGCGTCATGATATCCCCCTGAATGATAATGATCGGATGCCTTGGCTGCAAGCTTTGCAAGAAGCAATAAAAAAGTGGTTGCAAGAAGCTAAAAATGTGGTATTAGCGTGTTCGGCATTGAAAGAAAGTTATCGTCAGTTTTTGATGCTGGATGAACAGCGCATTAAATTGGTTTATCTCAAAGGTTCGTTTGAAGAGATAAAAAAACGCCTGCAACAGCGCCAAAATCATTATATGTCCGAAAAACTTCTCAAAAGTCAATTTAATGCTTTGCAAGAGCCAGAGGAAGCTATTTCTGTAGATATTTGTCAACCGCCAGATATAATTGTAAAAAACATTTTAGAGCAATTGATGGGTTGAGATGGCAAAGGGCAAACGAACAAAGAAAAACAGGGTGCAAAATTTGAGTATTGCCACCACAGCACAAACACAAAAAGATGAAAAAAATTATCTTACCGGGCTGGATGTAGAAACTCTTTACGGTTCCTATTCTCAATATTGTTTTGAAAAAAATAGCAAGCCAATTTCAAAAAATGAATTTACAGATAAACTTTTGCAAGAATGTTATCAAAGGGGCTGGCATGGCGTTAAAAAAGTAGAAAAGGATGGCAAGGTTTTTTTAAAAGGTTTCATGCTTTCACTAGATGCACCCGGAGTGGCGATTTTTAATCAAAAAGCTTTAAGTTAATTGCATTGTTTAAGTTATAGGGTGTTTTAGAGGATGCTTGTAAACTAATTCTAAAACTGCCAAAATACCCCAAAACGTTTAATTTTGTTAATTGTAGGACAGGTGAGCCGCCTATCCTAAGTCCGTGGGCGTAATTAAATATAAAATGGGCGAGCTTCTAGCCCACCCTATTAACAAAATTTTATTTTAGGTTTATTTATGCCCACCTACTTACAAGCATTAAAACTATCATCTTGGATTCCGACATTGCAATGGATAACGTTTACCCCGCCATGTCGTCCAACCATCCGCGACTTTAGTCTTACTGTTATATTTTAAATACCAGTTATCCTGCTCTTTACCTAGATAACGAATACCCAATTCCTGTCTTTGGGCGTTGGAAAAGCGTTTTCCCAGGGAAACCCAGGGACTGCCGTTATCGCTAAACCGCCCGTCGATACGTACACCGGAAGTAGTTGAGCAAGTATTACCATTACAAGTGGTTTGCGAGTCATCGACTACACGCCACTGCATTTGGGCTGGTCTGCCATCAATATTACAATCCCAGGTGCCAAAGAACCATTCCCGTACGGCAAGCCCAGCGTTGGCGTGATTGGATGCGAACACTAAACCAGCGGGGACAATTGCTAAACCCAACAGGCATTTTGTGATGTTTTTCATTTGCACTACCAATTATTTAAGTAAATCTGACGAACTCCTATTTACCTATATGTGCCACTAGTGGGATTTATGCAGGTAGTGAATATTACTTTTGCTTAATATTTTAAATAATCCGTGCGTTACGTTCTGTGTATATTTAAAATGGGAGCAAAATTTTCTCTTTCATCTCAATTTTCTGTAGGGGTAATTGATGAATTACCCCCAATTGAAGAATATTTACAGGTTAAAGTTGATGCTTGCTTAAAAAAGCTTCCACTACCGCTGAATCAGGTTGAGAAGCGATTGCACCCGGTTTAGTCGTTGTCAGCGCCCCAACAGCACTGGCATAGGTTACGATTTGTTTCGCGGTTTCTGTGTCACCTAAACTGTGAATGCCATGAATCAGCAATTGGTGGATTAACCCGGCAACAAAACTATCCCCGGCACCAGTTGTATCGACTACGGGGACAGAAAAAGCGGGAACTTTGCCTTCACTTTCACCCAAACAGTAAGCGCAACCTTGATCGCCATCTGTCACCAGCACGCCTTCAACGCTATCCAGACGATATTTAATTGCTCCAGCGTCTGCTGTGTCAAACAGCCATTCAGCTTCTTCTTTTGCCAGTTTGACAAAATCCACACGCTTAAATAATTCTCGAATAATTGGTAGTGCAATATCTTGATTCTGCCAAAATACCGGACGCCAGTTGACATCAAGCAAAATTTTCAAGTCGTATTGTTCCGCTAAATCCAAGGTGCGGTAAATAGCCTTGCTACTTTCGGGATAAGCTAATTCCAAAGTCCCTAAAACCAAAAAATCTGCGGCATTAAATAGCGATTCTGGCAATTTATTGGCGTTGAGGCGCGTATCAGCAAACTCCGCTGTATCATACGAACCAAAACCGGCAAACGTGCGATCGCCTGCCATATCCCGCGTCACATAAACTTGGCGCGTTGGTGCTGTCGGGTGGAGTTGGACTCCAGTTGTATCCACACCAACTTCTTGCAACAACTTTAAGAGCGCTTTTCCAGGGTCATCTTCACCTACAGCGCCGATAAACCCCGCACTTGCCCCTAACTTGACTAAAGCACAGGCGACGTTAGCTGGTGCCCCTCCTGGGTAGGGTGTCCACGACTGAACTTCTTCTAACTTTAGCCCCTGTTGATCGGCTAAACAATCAAACAAAACTTCACCCAGGCACAAAACACGGGGATTACTCATTTGAATTTTAGGTTTTATATTTTGCGGAAAGTTGGCGGTGTCGGTTTCCGTCCTGCCAAACTTTTCAAGACAGATTTTAGATTACCAATTTCCTCAATGAAATCTATAATAATTTATAATTATTTGTTCGCAGGCGTTTAGACAATTAAATAGCATAAAAAGCAACAATTGTTACTCATCTGCCGAATTTTTATTACCCAAAAAAATTCGGCTTTTTTGCATTTAAATGTATGAATATATACTAGAAACTATTAGCTTGTATTGCAGCTAACTTGAGTCATAAAGAAAATATTGATAATCGTATTGCTGCTAACACTTGAAACACCTACCAGCTAAAGAATCTTCTAGAATGAGAAAGAGCGATTAAGTACAAATACCATTTGGAGGAGTAAGTAGCTCATGGCTGGTGGCGAGTCTCAGACCCCCGTTAGTCTGTCAGACAGAGAACTGCAAATTATCGATTTAGTGGCCACTGGCTTAACTAACCAAGAGATTGCAGGTAAACTGGAGATTAGCAAACGTACAGTTGATAACCATATCAGCAATATTCTCGATAAAACACGAACCGGTAACCGAGTGGCTCTTGTTCGTTGGGCTTTGCAGTGGGGCAAAGTCTGCTTGAACGATGTAAATTGCTGCGTTTTGCCTCAGCCAACCCAAAAGGATACTACAAGTCCCTAGTTTACTGCACTTCCCTGTTTTGACGGGTTGCTGACTTTGCTCCTCGCGCCTTACTTCCAGTGCAATCCCCTCAAATTCAGGTAGAACTGAAGTACACAACTAGCATTTATGGCTCATAATGAACAAACTCTACAGATTGGTTGTGTAACGGTGTCATCTTCATTGCAGTATATTCTTTGTCTGTGTTGTAAGGCGTGATTTTTCTTTCTTAGGGGTCTTCCAAAAATAAGTTATTCCATTTTCTTCAGACGTCTACTCTGTTCTACAGTAATTATTGGATATTTTGATTTTGGAAGTCCCCAATGCCGTCAAGAGGGTGAGGACGGTAAATTTTGTCTGTTTAACTGGCATAAGACTTACGCAAAACTTTCTCTTTCATCCTGATTGGACGTAGGGCGTAATTCACCAATTACCCTCAAATGAGGCATTTTTTGCGTAAGTCCTGTGGCATATATCCAACAATAAATATAAATTTAGCAACAATCCGCAGGTTGAAACGTTACATTTGAAAGAAATCTATATTGCTCCATTGGCTTGGGTAGCAGTGTTCTTATGAATACCTCTGCTTCTTTTGACTTTTTTAATTTTGATTTAACAGCACCTCAACCGACACTAGATGCCGATTTACTTAGGCAGCTATCATTTGTTCCGGGGCTGAAAGAAATTCTCATGCTGCGCCAGGTTCATGCTCTTGAACATGCGACTGTATGGGTATTGAGTGAATCAAAAAACCTGAATACTCCCACCCAGGGAATCACTAGTTTTCAAATTGATAATGAACTATTAGGCGGGTTGTCTACTGACCAAGGATTTTACCTTTACGGTAAGGTAAATATCAGCGATTTGCGACGTGCAGTCACCCTAGCACTGCATCGGCTCACAAATGGAGAATGGGATTTAGCAGTACATCCCCGTTGCGGCACAAATTTATCAGTGGCAATGCTGTTAACTGCAGGACTTGCGGTGGGCGTACACCTATTGGTACCATTCCGCCCCATTGAGCAAATTGTCGGTTTAGGGTTAGCAGCGACAACAGCGGCTGAAATTGCGCCTGACGTGGGTGCTTTGGCACAAAGGTATGTGACAACAGCCATTCCTTTTAACTTAGCGATCGAAAATATCACTCTTACCCGTGATAGTTGGGGACGGGAAGCCCATTTTATCAGAATACGTTGGCAGGAGGAGCGGAGTTAGGAGTTAGGAGGAGCGGAGGAGCGGAGTTGGGAGTTAGGAATTAAGAATTTTATATGTGTGTCGTAGCTCCCTTGCAAAACTGCCCGTAACCTAGAATCTTATTATTTTATGGATATTAATGTTCTTACGTTACGTATAACGTCTCTACAACCTGTGTATGGCAGTCTTAGAAACTTTCTGGGCACCGTCAATTTTCGATTGAACTAAAATTCTAAATCTAATCTAAAATCACTATGAGAAAGCTTTACTTTTTACTCCCTGGGACAGATGGCAAATTTGCTTGTGGTGGTCTTTGGGCAGAGTTAAAAACCTTTAATCTGGTTCGGCAAATTTGTAGTGCGGATGTTGTGACTTACCGTCAACGGGAGGAGGGTAAGCTTTTTCTGGATGATTTACTTGCGAATAACTTGGATGATGCGATATTGGTGATGTGTTGGGGATTTGATGTTGCTAAACTCGCAACTAAGCTCAAATCCTACAATGTTATTTATCATGCCCACAGTGCAGGTTACGGTTTTACGCTGCCTGCGAGTGTTCCAATCGTCACTGTAAGCCGAAATACAATGGGATATTGGGGGCAGATGTCACCAAATTCTCTGATTTATTATTTGCCAAATCAAATTAGCGATGAATTTCAAGATTTGAAACTGGAACGAGATATTGATGTTTTAGTTCAATCACGAAAATCTTCGGAATATTTACTGCAAGATTTGATTCCGGGGTTGCAGCAGCGGTGTAAAGTTAAGGTTGTGAATTCTTATGTAGAAGATTTGCCTGGGTTATTTAATCGGGCGAAAATTTATCTTTATGATTCGGCTGAATATTGGGCGCAACAAGGTGTGAGTGAAGGTTTTGGCTTGCAACCGATGGAAGCCCTTGCCTCTGGCTGCCAGGTTTTCTCCAGTCTGAATGGTGGACTTTCTGATTATTTAGACCCTGGATTTAATTGCTATAAAATTGCTGGCTATTCTCAAGAATATGATGTTCAACGAATATTGAAAGTGGTTGAAAATTGGACATCACCTACTTTAAACGAACATTTTTTTTCCGAGTATCGGACTGAAAATATTATTCACAAGTTGCAAGTAATTTTGACGGAATTAAACGAGTTTTTTGACTGCAAAAAGCAATATCCATCCAATATCAAGAGTTTTAGTAAATTGCGTGCGACAAAATTATTCACGCAAAGAATAATTGGTAAGTTGAAGAAGAAATATTTTCGTAGTTAGATATGAAACTTTGAAGCGTTGTGAATTTAAATTACCTTAAATGCTTCTATCGGGCATCTTCCATGCTTCTCCTTTGTACAGTAAGTAGGTGAGCGTGAATAAACACAACTATACTTCTGTCCGCAGCGTTGCGTAGCTACTCTACGAGAATGCTCCGCAAACCCGTAGGGTGGAGAATCAAAGTTAGCGAAGGCAATGAATTGGCATGGAAAAGTAGACGTTGGCGCAGTGTAGAACATTTTAAGGAGCATCAGAGAGGTTGGGCGATCGCTGGAGTTCTGATTGGGGCACCTCTGAGTTTGCTTTTATGGTGGTCGGCGATCGCTTTACTGACTCATGTGCGGTAAGCCTAGTACTCACGAGATCCCCTTTTCTTTGAAAGTTGTCGGGGATCTTACGGTCTATCCCAATTAATGCGGCAAAGAAAGATTTTTTAATCCAAAATCGTTGTTTTATGGAACTATCAGATGCTAGAACCAAAACAAATATTACAAAACCGTTACCAACTCCAACACCAACTCAGCAACAATGCAGCCCGTCAAACTTGGCTGGCAAAAGATTTAGAAGCCACAGAAGGTAGTGAAAATGCATTAGTTGTGGTCAAGCTACTGGCATTTGGCGGTACTGTACAATGGGATGATTTAAAACTTTTTGAACGGGAAGCGCAAATTCTTAAACAGTTAGATTATCCCCGCATTCCCAAATATATTGATTATTTTTCCATAGATGACCGCTTGCTTTGGTTTGGTCTGGTGCAACAATATATACCAGGTGAATCTCTCAAAGAACAACTAACACAAGGAAAAAGGTTTTCAGAAAAACAAGTCAAAAAAATTGCTATCGAAGTCTTAGAGATTCTCAGAGATTTGCATGAATTAAATCCAGCGGTATTGCATCGAGATATTAAACCAAGTAATTTAATTTGCGGTAAAGATAATCAAATTTATTTGGTAGATTTTGGTGCAGTTCAAGATAAAGCTGCAAAAGAGGGAGCGACATTTACTGTAGTGGGAACCTATGGCTATGCACCGATGGAACAATTTGGCGGTAGGGCAGTTCCAGCATCCGATTTATATGCTTTGGGAGCAAGTATAATTCATTTATTAACAGGTATTGCTCCTGCTGATTTACCAGTACAAGACTTGCGGATTCAATTTAGCCAGAAGACTAATATTAATTCTAGTTTCAAAAATTGGTTGGAGCAAATTACAGAACCATCTGTAGAGCGACGATTTAGCAGCGCTACGCAAGCATTAGAAGCGTTAAAAGCTAATCGTTTACCCAGTGCTATCCTCCGGAGCATTCGTCAACCAATCAGCAGCCTTGTGCAAATAAGTAAATCTGCCAAGGAATTATCAATCAAACTTCCCAGACGGTCTAAATCTGAGATAGAAGTTATCGGTTCTACTGTGACGATACTATTCCTTTTGTTTCTAGGAATAATGCTGATGTCCGGGTTATCAGCCGTATTTTTCAACGCTCCTTTAATAACATTGGGTGTTTTACTTACTTTATTTCTAATTTGGTGGTCGATTATAGATAACTTAGTGTTATCCATTTGGGGACATCAACGTGTCGTCATTACCAAAGATTTCTTTGCTGTTGAATTCTGGCTATTTAAATTTTGCCGCAGCCGAAGAGTTGGCAAAACTACAGATATTCAAGATGTTTTTCAAAGTGTGCTGCGAATTGGTAGCAAAAATGCTTTTAAAATAGAAAGTGGAGAAGATAAAGAAATGGTGACAATTCAAACTGGAACTAAGCGATATTCTTTTGGTGTAGGATTGAGTGCAATTGAATGCGTTTGGTTAGCGCAAGAAATCAAAGATTGGTTGCGATCCAATGGTCAATAATAATGGTTAGTTAAATGTTTTGTATCCCCATTCAGTTCCACGATCCATTTATCATCTGTTTCTACAAGTTTGATTAAACTACACAACGGACAGTTAATTGGAGGTGAGTTATTAACTAATCCTGCAACCATCGGTCGGATAGCCGAAGTATGGCTGATAATCAAGATGTCTTCTGGGTAGTTTTCTGCTAAATGTCTAATAGTTTTTTGTCCTCTTTCTCGCAACTCAAACCAAGTTTCCATACGTTTTGGGACGACACTCGAAGTGTAACTAGTATCAATTCGGGGAAAGCGTTCAAGTAATAAATTAATTGCTGATGTTTCTGGCATTAATTGAAGTATAGAACCTGGAGAGTTGCGAGGATTTTCCTCTTTAGAATCTACGGAAGTTTGGCGAAAATGACCCCACAAGCAATCAAGGCGAACATACCAGATGTGAATAAAATTAGACCATTCGCTTAAACCTGCTTCAATCTTGATTGGCAAATTTAATGCTTCGGCGGTGTAATTTGCTGTTTCTAAGGTTCGGAAAGCTGGGGAAGCAAAAATATGCCGAATTTTTTCACCGACCAAGCGACCTGCTAATTTTTGAGCCTGCACTGCACCGTCAGCAGAAAGGCTCGGATCGAAGGGTTTAAGTGCAGTGCGACGCCAGTTGCGGTCAACATAATCCTGCCGATTTCCATGCCTTGCAATCCAGATTGTTTGCATACTGTAGTTCAAGTATTTGAGATTTTACATTACCTGCGGAAGTCTCTTTGTGCCTATGAATTTTTGATTTTTTAACCAAAATCATAGTGAGAATTTGAGAAATTAAAATATTACTCAAAACTTCGTCAAAACGTTTCCGTTCTCCCGTCGCTAGTACTTAACCAAGCATCTCTATACGGCAATGACTACACTCCTGTTTTAATGTGTTGCTGAATCTTATTTCAACTGTTTATAAACTATGAGATAAAGATTTTCTGAAGGTTTGGAATCGCTAGGTCCACCAAATAACCCTATCAAATTTTGAATGATCTGAATTGGGGTCTTCAGCAACCCCCAAGGAAATCCCCACCATCCTAAAACGAATGAAAACAAGCAAGCTTTTATTTGCTTAACTCGTCCGCACTTACGGCAGCAAATGTGTGAATTGCTTCCCCAATATGTAAAAAAAACTAGTGACCAAACCCAATGCGATGTATGCACATCAACCGGACCATGACCACTACAACGAGGACATCTTCCCTGATGTATTGCCCTAATCTGCTCTCTTATATAATCTTCGGTCTCTTGATTTGCGACTGGTGTTAGCCCATGAGCATCTCTTATAGCATTTCTTATAAATGTTGGTGGTTCAGGCATACCACGCTTACGTATTTCGGCACGTATTACTTGTTCAGCTTCTTCTGTATATTCAGTAATCTTTCTGGCAGCAACTTCAAGTTCTCGATCGCTTTTCTGTTGCCATAACTCTTCAAGCGTCACAGTTAGTCCCCTGATTACAAGAATGCCCACGATTTTTGTGTCAGATTTTGTCTTCGCTAGACTCTAGATACTAGTAGATAATCTCTCAATTACGTCTTCATCAGCAACCTGAGCTAATATCTGGGCTTCACGGACTAATTAGGCAATGGGTATCTTCAAGGGCGCTCCCACTGAACGTTTACCTCAAAATTAAACACGGATTATGTTGCCGATTGACATCATACTATTTCAACATCTGTTAACAAATCAAGTATTGTTGACGACAATGTTGTTTATTCCCAAAAAATCGCTAAATATTATGATGTTTTTCAGGCTTATTAGTAAAGAATTTTTTAAACATAATTATCTATCTGCTTTTTTTGTCCAGTCAAAAATAATTTGAGCTTTACCTATTCTTAATTAATTGATTATAAACTTTTCACGGAACGTGTTTTTTTTCTCGTTTTTAAAAGCGCATTTGTTCTAAATTGAGTCAATAATCGTTAATTAATTGGAAGTAGTGAACTCATAAAATTATGCAAGAAGAAAATATTTCAGCGAGTACCAGACAGGAAAATAAGATAACAGTTGAAGACGATCGCACTGGTTTGAGTATAGAAACCCTGAAACAAGCTTTTTTGGATAACCTTTTTTACATCCAAGGTAAGTTTCCTGCCCTTGCAAGCAAAAACGACTGTTACATGGCGCTAGCTTACACTGTACGCGATCGCATGTTGCAGCATTGGTTGGAAACTGCTGTAACCTATACAGAAAGAGGTTCACGAACAGTTGCTTACTTATCTGCTGAGTTCCTCACTGGGCCTCACCTAGGCAATAACCTGATCAATTTGGGCATTTTCGATGAAGTAAACCAGGCGATCGCCCAATTGGGGTTAAAACTTGATGATTTGCTGGAACAAGAGGAAGAACCGGGGCTGGGAAATGGGGGTTTGGGTAGGTTAGCTGCTTGTTATATTGATTCTTTGGCAACTTTAGAAATTCCGGCTCTGGGGTACGGTATCCGCTATGAGTTTGGTATTTTTGACCAAAAAATTAAAGACGGTTGGCAAGTTGAAATTACTGATAAGTGGTTGCGTTTTGGCAATCCTTGGGATATTGTCCGTCCGGAGTGGGCTGTCAAGGTAAATTTTGGCGGTCACACCCAACCCTATACTGATGAACGCGGTCACTATCGGGTGCGTTGGTTTCCCGAACAAACTGTTAGGGGTGTTCCCTACGATACACCAATTCTCGGTTACAAAGTTAACACCGCAAATACTCTTAGGCTTTGGAGGTCTGAAGCTACTGAAATATTTGATTTTGAAGCCTTTAACCGAGGCGATTATTATGGTGCTGTTGACCAAAAAATTGTCTCAGAAAACCTGACAAAAGTCCTTTACCCCAACGATGAAAAAATCGAGGGTAAGATGCTGCGGTTAGAACAGCAATTTTTCTTTGTTTCTTGTTCCCTACAAGATATGTTCCGGATTCTGTTTGGACAAAATCTACCTTTAGAGCAATTCCACGAGAAATTTGCTATCCAGTTAAACGATACCCATCCAGCGATCGCTGTTGCTGAGTTAATGCGATTGTTGTTAGATGAGTATGGGATGGAGTGGGAAGCAGCTTGGTCTGTTGTCCAAAACACCTTTGCCTACACCAACCACACCTTAATGCCAGAAGCCTTGGAACGCTGGCCTTTGAGTCTGTTTGGCAGTCTTTTACCCCGACATTTAGAAATTATCTACGAAATTAACCATAGATTTCTCGAACAAGTGCGCTCGAAATTTGGGGATCAGGAGGAACGCATTTCCCGGATGTCTTTAGTTGATGAAAGCGGTGAAAGATACATCCGCATGGCACACCTGGCTTGTGTTGGCAGTCACGCAATCAATGGTGTAGCTGCATTACATAGCCAATTGCTCAAAGAAACGGTATTGCGAGATTTTTACGAATTTTCCCCCGAGAAGTTTAGTAATAAAACTAACGGAGTCACTCCCCGTCGCTTTGTAGCTTTAAGTAACCCCGGACAAACCAAATTAATTACCAGCAAGATTGGGGAAAGCTGGGTTAAATCTTTAGAAGATTTGCAACAACTTGAGGGATTTGCTGATGATTCTGAGTTTCGGGCTGCTTGGTACCAAGTCAAGCAAGCAAACAAGCAAAATTTAGCCGATCGCATTTACAAGGCTGTGGGAATTACAGTTAACCCTGAGTCTTTATTTGATATTCAGGTAAAACGCATCCACGAGTATAAGCGGCAACATTTAAATGTGATGCATATCATCACTCTTTACAACCGCATTAAAGATAACCCTAACTTAGATATTACCCCTCGAACCTTTATTTTTGCCGGAAAAGCCGCTCCCGGTTACCACATGGCAAAGTTAATTATTAAACTAATTAACTCCGTAGCTGAAGTAATCAATAATGACCCAGATGTGAGCGATCGCTTAAAAGTTGTTTTCTTTCCTGACTACAACGTCACCAACAGCCAAAGAATTTATCCAGCAGCCGACCTCTCAGAACAAATTTCCACTGCTGGATTGGAAGCTTCAGGTACAGGTAACATGAAATTTGCGATGAATGGGGCATTAACTATTGGTACTCTCGATGGTGCCAACGTTGAAATTCGCGATAGTGTGGGAGCAGAAAATTTCTTTCTATTTGGATTGACAAATAATGAAGTTTCTGAATATAAATCTCAGGGCTATCATCCTTGGGATTACTATCATTCCAATTCGGAGTTAAAAAAAGTAATTGACCTGATTTCTGAGGGCCATTTTTCTCCATATGATACTAACTTGTTTAAACCATTGGTTGACAAGTTGTTATCGAATGACCCATTTATGTTGTTAGCAGACTATCAATCTTACGTAGTTTGTCAAGATAAAGTCAGTCAAGCTTATAACGATAAAGACAACTGGATAAAGATGTCTATTCTGAACACCGCACGCATGGGCAAATTTTCCTCAGACCGGGCAATTCGGGAATATTGCCAAGAAATTTGGAATGTTGATGGAATCAAGATTGAACTGGAAGAATATATTCCAGAAAATGCTAATTTTAAGTTTTGAGTGTTCTAAATTCCCCAGGACTTACGCAGCCCCCTAAATCCACGCCACATACTACAAGTCGGCAGAGCCACCCAACGCAGTGGCTCCCCAAGCATGTTCAACTTTGAATTTTATTCTCCCCTTTGAATTGGGGCAGGGGCTTAATCGTCCCAACCGATCAGAACTTTTGACACAGACTACTAGTACTCCACAGCACTCGCTATGGTGGGTGACCACAGCCTGGATTAACCGAACACCAATGCGTCTACGAAAAATGTACCTGTCATAGCGAGTGCGGTGGAGTACTAGGTAAGAACTTAAGATTGAGCTATCCCAACCGGACAAGCGACATTTGTCCCGCCTAAACCGCAATATCCACCAGGATTTTTTGCCAGATACTGCTGATGGTAATCTTCGGCGTAATAAAACTCACTTACATCAAGGATTTCGGTGGTAATATTACCGTAGCCAGCAGCAGTGATGGCTTTTTGATAGGCATCCCGTGACGCTTCAGCTAACTTTCTTTGCGTTTCAGAATACACATAAACTCCCGACCGATATTGAGTTCCAGAGTCATTACCCTGACGCATCCCTTGGGTGGGGTTGTGACTTTCCCAAAAGACTTTGAGCAATTTTTCGTAACTAATTACATTCGGGTCATACACAACGAATACTACTTCGTTATGACCAGTCATGCCAGAACATACTTCTTTATATGTGGGGTTGGGAGTAATGCCAGCAGCATAACCCACTGAAGTGCTGAAAACGCCATCCAGTTGCCAGAATTTACGTTCTGCACCCCAAAAGCACCCCATGCCAAACATCGCTGTTTCCATACCCGCTGGAAAAGGCGGCTTTAAAGGATTGCCATTAACATAATGTTGGGCAGGTACTGGCATCGCTTGCGCCCTTCCTGGCAAAGCTTCTTCACGGGTGGGTAGGGCTGATTTCTTACCAAATCCAAATATCGCCATTGTTTGTAACTCTATTTGTGAAAACTATATTTACTTTACTTAATATTCTAAACAAGAAGAGCGATCGCGTTTGTAGTATGAGCGGGTGTAAATTCCGATCCACAATGTAGCATAAATAGAACGAACGGTCACTTGACAGATCAACCTTCCAGATAAGGAAAAAGTGAAGAAAATTCTTCTATAGTGGGTTCTTGCCTAGAAACACCGTTCAATTCATGCCGCAGTCTAGAAATTGATTCATAGACTGGCTTCCGAGCGCGGTTGACTCCCCCTAGTGGCTGATGATCTGACAATGAATGCCACGGGGTATAGGACAGATTCTCGCAAAATTCCATTTGTTCGGGTGAATCGAAGCTCTGAGGAGGAATCTTGATAGTAGCCACTTTGTGATAAGGAGATTTCCACTCAATAGTTGAATCTTCAATCGGCATTTGAGCAACATCAGTCTGGAACTGAATTAAAAAATCGAAACCAGCTTGTTTGCTATTTAAATGTTCCACCATAGCTTCACGAAGATAATTTTCCGAATCAGAAATTGACCTATGCAAAGCATTATCTACATGGGGTTTAACAGAGAATTTAATTGCTCTTGAACCAAATTTAGATGGGGTCGTACTCCAATATTGAATTTCCAGCGGGCTAACTACTTTTTTACTTCTGATTGACCTAGTAATCATAAACTCATGCAAGCGCCATTTTAACGGATTGTAACTGGGGAAGAAAAACTTCAATGGCGGCTTACCCTTTGCGGATTCAATCGCAGTAAAAAAGTCAATATAGTCTTGGACGTTCCGAATAAAGAAGACTGGATGGTTGATGGTGGCAAAGTCTTGAGTATTCTTTTCGTCTGGCAATAGTTTTTCGCCTTCTACACCGAGGAGTTTAATTGCCATACCACGAGCATCCCCTTTTAAATCAGATTGGGAATTACCTGAGCCATTGGAGAAGCGAATACAAGCAGTGAATTTTTTTTCAGGCTCTTTGAAAACGCCAATTTTCATTTCTTCGGGTAGGTTGGATTCAACGATAAATTCTGCCCTAACACAACCATGATGTTTGGCGTGAGCATCACGTCGGACTGGTTTTTCTCCTGTTTGGTAGTTTCGCTGAACTTGCTCTATGCTAATGCGTTCGATTACTTCGATGGCAGATGCTTCATCTGCGGGTGGATATTCCTTACCCAGTTCTAAGTTGACGGATGAAATTTGCATATAAACATTGGGGGGTTAAGAGGTGGAAAAAGAAAAATTAAGAATTTTCTAGCCTAGCCTTCTACTCCATATGCTTTAGCCTGAACCAATACGCAGGCATTCACTAATGGTAACAGAGGACCGAGTTGTTCTTGTCCGTTGACAGCTAACTCACTGTGGCAGAGATAAATTTTTTGGGATACACGTCCCAGCAAATCTGCTAAAATCCACCGTAGCCGTTGTTCGTCTGCCAAGTTTTCATCTTCTGCTGTCCAAGGTTGTCCGAACCTGTGTTGTAGGAAGAATGGGGCACCGAATAGGGTGGCCGCACCGCCTTTTGCCCACAGTGATGAACCTGCATCCAGCCAGAAATGCCAGCGGTGAGAACGCCTGCTGGAGCGGTATTGGAAGATTGTTGCTAATGTGACAGATGAAGATGCCAATCCTACAGGACGCACCGGGTAAGGATTGGCGGTGATGGTGCCACGTCTTAGCAGTTGGATAAATTCGGCGATGGTATTGCTGAGTTTAGAGTGAGGAGTTAGGAGTGTAGCTTGCTTCCCCGCAGGGGTGGAGCTAGGAGTTTGATTTCCCCCTTGTCCCTCTCCTACGGAAATGCTTTGGCGCAGCCTTGTATCAATTTGCCAGTAATGTTGGGCTGTTTCCAGTAATTCCCGCAGGACTGCCAGTTGCTCGTAAGGTGGATTAATATCCTTACATAGAAAATCCTGAATTGCTAGGTAGAGGAGGGAAATCGGACTGGGAATTAAATACTGTTCTTGTTGCGATCGCTGTTTTTCTAACCATTTTAATATCTCGCCATAGGCTGTAGTCGCACTGTAACCCAGTCTATCCCAGCGGTCAAATGCGGTCACGGGCAGCAAATTCGGGCGTTCTGGATGCGGACTGAAACAGTAATCTGCAATTAATCCGGCGCGTACTGGATCTATGATTGGGTGATGGGCAGAATTTGATGCAGTTTCCCCCTCTGCCATTCCCCTACTCAATACGACTAACATCTCTGCTACAGCATCCCTGTCTACTAAGCGTCCTAAGCCGGGATAAACTAGCGCCAATACGGTCAGTAAGGCGCGAATAATCGGCGAACTAATTAGCGGACGCTGGTCGTTTAAGGATTCGACTTTGATATTTTGTTTGCTGAGAATTTCTATCAATGTATAACGAGCGATCGCATCCAAACCTGGTGCAATTACCGCCACTTGATCTGCTTCCACTAACCCCTCATTAATCGCTGATGCAATTAACTCCGCTGTTTGCCGCAACAGTTGAGCGCGGGAGGTAGTTTGAATTGACTGCACCGAGGTGGGCAAGGCTTCTTGCATCGGCTGTGCGATTAATTGCACCATCGACGCAGTTAGTGTGTCTGCAAGGCTCAATAGAGGTGGCGCAGTTAAAGTTACTACCTGACAACGCTCAGATAACCCCTCCAAGTAATTAGGATCTGCTCCCAATCCCAAACGCACTATCCCATCAGGATTGTAACTAAATGCGCCCATACCACCACCCTCCAGTAGAAAGTCAAACAGGTAACGTGCTACGGTAGGATAATCGCCCACGTCATCCGCCAATACTGCCTGATAGCGTTTAGCAAGGTGAGAAAGATAATTGGGATGGGTTAATAAATGCTGGCTCCAGAGTTCAATAATTATCCCGTAAGTTAACAACCCCCGCTCTAAACACCAGTTGCGCCAATCTAGCAATAAAGATGCCAAAAATTCCGGCTCCAGATTTGTGCTGTCGTCCTGTTGAGGTAATGCTGTTGTCAAAACCCTGGCAATGTCTTCAACTGGCGTGCCACTCATTGCCGCTAACTGTAGTAAGTCTAAGATACGACGCACCCCTCGGGACTCATTCACACCACCCAACCCCCGTAAAACCTCCTCGTTTAACCGAGGACGCCAAAGCTTAGTTGCTAATTCTTGCTCAGTTTCTGGCCGCAGTCTCACCGGAAATTGCGCCTTTAACTTCAACGACTCAATCAGCAAAGGCCAAAATAGAATCACTTCATCCTGAAAAAAGCCTAATGGGGTTTTACCTCGTACCGGATATTTCCCCTGAGTCGCGGTAACAATTCTATCTACCAATTCCCGTCGATTATCGTCATTGGCCGCAAAGACTAAAACTCCTGGTTCCGCTTGATTTAAAGTAAAACCCTTTGGTGTGCCAACGCTACTTTTTTTGTCAGGTTTTCTAGTATAAAATAATTCATAGCCTGAATTTTTGCTTTGCACCCAATTACAGAATTGCTCTACTAAGCAATTAGTCTTACCACTCCGGCTAGGACCAACAATCCAAAGGGAATTAGAAACCACAAACCGACTCCTTGTGAATTTGCTAGTATAACTCGTACATTAACTTCGGGTTAAAAATCACCAAATCATGCTGGATGATTGCCAACGATGAATAACTCTGTTTTTAGCCAAAAAATCTATCCTTTTTTATTAGCAGCTTATCAGTGGTATTTACGGACACCAGCGCGTTCCTTAGATGAAGCTTACAAAGCGGCATTAGAGATTAAGGCAATAGAAGACGAGCATTTTGATGGTAATAAAATAGACTTTGATTCAACCACATATAGTGGCAGTGTCATGGATTATTTTGAGTCAGACCTGAGAAAATTGTTAAAAAATGCTCGGATGAGGCTAACAGAATTTCGCTTAAGTCGTTATTTTCTGAATGAATCTAACCAAAAAGTTGCTATAAAATATGGCGTAGAATATCCCAGTCTTGATTTGATTCTGGAAAAATTAAGAGTCATTGATAATATCACCGCCAAATACACCCATTTTGATAATGAAATAACTTCTCAAGATTTTCCTCCTCAAGCTGCGATTGCCCCAGTTGACTCAGGAACAATTCAAACAAAATCACAAAATCTATCCACTAATTTCCACAAAAAGCCACGGAGTAAAGCAAATACAACCGGTGTATTACCTCGTTCCATTTTTAGTACCATCACAAGGCTACAACTGGAATTAGACCCCAACTCCGAACAAGATGTTGTTCAAAATTTTCGCCATACTCAAAGACGAACACTCATATCTGTTAGGTTTATTTTACTAATAATTATAGTCCCAATTTTGACTCATCAGCTATCAAAAGCTCTGGTAGTTGGCCCATTGATTGACCGGGCCAGAGTTCCTCATCAAATGGTGATATTTCTCAACAATGAAATGAAAGAAGAAGCATTAGAAAAATTGGAAATGTATGAAGAAAAAATCAAGTTTCAAAACTTAGTTAGTATTCAAAAACCACTGTCTGACGAAGAGATAGAAACTCGCGTCAAAGAACAAGCGCGAGAAATTGCTATAGAATTTCGTTCTGAAAGTGCTGGCGCTATCAAAAACGTTTTGTGTGATATTTTGTCTGTTGTTGCTTTCATATGGCTTTTGGTGATTAGCAAACCTTCCATCGCGGTGCTAAAAGATTTCTTTGACCATTTTGTTTATGGCTTGAGTGACAGCGCTAAAGCTTTTATTATTATCTTATTTACTGATATATTTGTCGGATTCCATTCTCCACACGGTTGGGAAGTAATTCTCGAAAGTTTATCGCGACATTGGGGATTACCAGAAAGTCGCAGTTTAATCTCCTTATTTATTGCCACTTTCCCAGTAATTTTAGATACCATGTTTAAATACTGGATTTTCAGATACTTAAATCGGATATCACCTTCTGCTGTTGCAACTTATCGCAATATGAATGAGTAGGAGGGGAGTAGGTCAAAAGTAAGTTAATTATTTTCTAAGTTCTCAGCAGTTTGACAAATTAATTGCCAAGCCTGCTGTACGTGTATTTTATCTGTGGTTGCTTGTCCAATTGACATTTTTAAAGTTAATTTTTGCTCCAGCTTGGTGGAAGTGAAATAAATTTTACCTTCCGAGTTGATATTGTTAATGATTTCTTGGTTAATTGCATCACCAAATTTTTAGATGCGTTTGGCCTGGTGTGACACCCACTCCTTCATTACTGCGGTGATTTGTCGCAAGTCGTCCTCACTAATGACGTATGGGGGCATAGTGTACAGCCACTTACTGTACGGGCGGAGCCACACTCCCCGGTCTAGAGCGAACTCTCTGAATCCCATGAGGTTCGACGGACATTCAAACTCCAGGACTCCTATGGCTCCAAGCACTCGTGCGTCGCAAAGCGATGGTCCCTCCAATCCCTGGATCTCTTCTTTGAGTACTTGCTCAATAGCTTTGACTTTACTAAGGTAGTTTTCGGTTTCGATAAGGCTGATACTTGCCAACGCTACAGCGCAGGCGACTGCATTTCCCATGAAAGTCGGCCCGTGCATGAAGGCGAGTTCCGGATCGTCACTGAGGAAGGACTCGTAGACTTCGCTTGTAGCGATAGTTGCCGATAGTCCGAAGTATCCCCCAGTGAGTGCTTTACTAAGCACCATGATATCCGGGGTGACATTGGCAAGCTCCGCTGCGAATAGGGCTCCTGTTCGCCCGAAACCCGTCGCTATCTCGTCGAATATGAGTAGCACCCCGTGCTTATCACACAGTCTTCGGGCGTAGAATAAATACTCGGGGGGATAGAAGCAAAAGCCACCCGCTCCTTGAAATACCGGTTCGAGGATTAAGGCGGCAATCTGGTTCTTGTTCGATTCGAGAAGCCCAGCAAGTTGACAAAGCGATGCTTGGCATTCCTGAGACTCTATGTTAGCCCCGCCTGGTGCATCAACAAAATACTGGGGGAGTATTGCCCCTTTGAACAATCGGTGCATCCCCTCCTCGTCGTCACTCACCGACATTGCCCCTGTTGTGTCGCCGTGATATCCCCGGCGGAGCGCCACGAAACGGCTCTTCTGTGTTGCCCCTTTGTTGCGCCAGAACTGAATTGCCATCTTTAGCGCCACCTCTACTCCCACTGAGCCGCTGTCAGCAAAGAACACGTGATTGAGACCTGACGGGGTAATCCTGACTAACGTCTCAGCAAGATCAATAGCTGCATCGTTAACGAGACCCCCGAGCATAACATGAGCGAATTTTGCAAGCTGTTCGTGAACCGCCTTATTGAGGACAGGGTGATTGTACCCGTGAATAACGCACCACCACGAAGAGATACCGTCAATGAGTGCCGTGCCATCATCGAGGTAGAGTTTGACCCCCTCTCCTCGAACTACTCGATACGGGGGCGGAACGGTCTTCATTTGTGCGTACGGAAGCCAGAGCGAATGAACTCGTGTCGTCATAGGAACTCATGTCAAGTTATTGACATAGGCAATATTTATAGATTGGGTGTAGAGCCGCGAATTACTTGACCAGAGGAACCATTTATTTGTATTATCTAAATCTTTGTCCATCACCTGTTCAAGGTGTTTCTACAACCTAATCTTAGAAAACATGAAAATTAAACTTCCGACACTAAACTTTACCAACGTAAAGAACTTTAACACGATATTTACTAAGTAAGTCTGGGAAAAATTCATGTTCAACGGCAGGAGAATTTCAAAATATTAACGCAGAAATTCAAACCTTGCGAGATGTACAGATGGTCTTACCTCGCAATCAAGCATTTAATCAAGCCAATTTACAGTGAGCAATTTTTTTCCAATAGCCCCCACTTTTAAAACATCCTCTAAATTCGTCCACGACTTACCCCCACGGATGAATGCGGGGCTACCTCGTCGTGGAACTGTCGGTGTGTGGTTTAATTACCTAAAAATCGCTCTCTTCGTCCCCTAAACAAAGATGAAAAAGACATTTCTTGCATTAGCGTCGGATAAACCTTTTTGGGCGATCGCCATCGGTTTACCAGTTGCTTTGACAATTATTGCAGTACCGATGCAGCGTTTGGGGTATAGACCGCTCAGTAAGCAGGAATGTCAGGTAAAAAAGTGGCAATTACCGAAATCAGTCCCCAGTCAAGATAAAAAATCACCAGTACTTGTCCAAAGGTCACCCATAACTTGCTGCGAGGGTGATACCTCTTGTTTGGACAAGCAATTGTGGGGTGAAGGTGTTCGTGGTGCAGATAAAAAGGCGCTTTTAACTTCTATTGCTCAAAGTCTCCAGTATCTACAAACTGAAAAGGCTTCATCTGATTATCAAAATTATCCCGTGGTTCAGGTAACACGCGATCGCGTAATTAACAGTTTACAAAGATTCCGCCAACTACTGCTCAAATCCAAATCAGCAGGGGAATTTAATCAGGCGATCGCCCAAGAGTTTGTCCTTTACCAATCAGTGGGAAGTAATGGCAAAGGTAGGGTGTTATTTACCGCCTATTATGAGCCTCAGTATACCGCGAGTCGAGTCCCCACTGCCGAGTATCGCTATCCAATGTACCGCGTACCACCCGACTTAGATAAATGGCAAAGACCCCATCCCACCCGTCTAGACTTAGAAGGGGCTGATGGTTTGCAAGGAAAAAAAGGAAAATTACGGGGATTGGAGTTATTTTGGTTTCGCGATCGCTTAGAACCATTCATGGTTCAAATTCAAGGTTCAGCGGTACTCCAACTTACCGATGGTACCCAAACTACAGTCGGTTACGCCGGTAATATAGCTCAAGACTACAAAAGCATCGGCAGAGAATTGGCAAACGATGGGAAATTACCGCTTTTAGGAATGACCATGCCAATCATCCTTGATTATTTTCACAAATATCCAGAAGAATTAAATGTTTATATTCCCCGCGATCCAAGTTTTGTTTTCTTTGAAGAAAAACACGGCGCACCCGCTGGTGGTTCTATTAATGTACCACTAACAGCAGAACGTTCAATTGCTACAGATAAATCCCTTATGCCACCGGGAGCTTTAGCTTTGATTCGCGCTTCTTTTCCTTTTGTCGAGAAGAATGGAAATGTCCAACATCGTTTAGTTAGTCGTTATGTTCTTGACCAAGATGCCGGAGGTGCAATTAAAGGCTCAGGTAGGGTGGATTACTTTTTAGGTACTGGAAAAATCGCAGGCGATCGCGCTGGTGTCACAGTCACCAACGGACATTTGTATTATCTGCTACTCAAGCTAAAAAGCTAAATCATCTGACGTTTTAAAAATAATTGTGAATACCAAAAAAATTAACAAATTAACAACACATTTGAGCCAATTTGTGTTGATAGAATTAATGATATAGTTTTTTTCTTTGCTGGCAGTAAAATTCTAGCTTATTTCAGTTTGTCCGTTTATGCTAACCAAAAATCCTCAAAATGAGGATAGTGTAGGTTGGAACTACAAAAATTATTTGTCGTCATCAGTATTACCTAGAATTAGATTTAATTTAAACCTGCTAACCTGTGCATTTTTGAACTCATGTCACAGCCAATTGATACCCAAGTCACATCTCAGGTTAGCCAAAGTTTTTATAAAAATCTGAAATATCGTTCCTTCCTTTTGTATATAAGTATTGTACCTACGTAAGTGAGATACTATCTTGTATTTCTCACGTCACATTGATTATTCGCTCAATCGGGGGGTTGAAAGTGATCGGGATTTTAATTGATGCTGATTTAATATTAGAAGCTTTACTCAACAGAAATGGTAAAGAAGGAGATGTGGGGCAATTATTGGATAGAGTACATCCTTCAATTAAAATGTACGTCACAGATGTCGGTTGGCAAAAAATATACGCTTATACCAGCCGTTTGCGAAATAATAAGATTGGACAAATGATAGTAGATTGGTTGCAAGAGAAAATTCATATTTGCTCTGTGGATCAGGCAATCATGCAGCAAGCACGCACATCACCCATTAAAGATTTTGAATCTGCAGTAGAACTAATTTGTGCCAGCGATCGAGGGCTGGATGCGATAGTTACTCACAAACATGATGATTTTGCTGAAGCCTCCAATAGAATTTGGATTTGGTCAGTTGCGGAATTGTGGGTGCGTGCTAACCTAGAAAGTCAGTTGCAAGCGACCACAACTAGTTAGTTATTTTGTTTTTTTGAGTTGACGGCTTACCCCTATTAATAATTTAGATAAGTCAGATTGGTGCATCTTATCAATTTTAGATTTGTACATACACAATAACCTTTACTTAGTTATCAGTTTAACTATGAGCGTCAATATCATGTTCGCTATTTAAGCAGCCCCCTAAATCCCCCAATTATGTTCGAGAAGAAAATTCAAAGTTGAACATACTTGCGGAGCCACTGCGTTTCTTGGCTCTGCCGACTTGTAGCATGTGGCGTGGATTTAGGGGGCAAAAGCGTCTAAAGATAAGCAAAGTTGCTGTGACAGACCACTAATGTACGCTTAGATTGATAGTAGAATTTAAAACACCATCACCATTGGTTTGTTGAATAACATTAGTGCCCGGTCCGGAAACTTGCACATTTACCGCAGAACCCACTGGGGCATAGCGAGCGGAAATTTGCACTTTTTGCTCCCCTACTGATAGATAAGGTGACAAATCAATCTCAACTTTATTGTTTGTAAAACGTTTGATCGCTCTGCCATTGACAGTAATCTCACCATTCAACTGATTGCCTGAACTATTAATGCTCAAGATATGAGGTTGATTGAGATTTTCAGCACTCAAACTCAGTGTGCTTTGTTGATAGCTAGATGAATTACTTGACGACTGTTGGCTAGAAAAACTCGAAAAACTATTCATATCATCACCACTCTCGGAATTGCTTTCTGAATGGACAAAAGAACTTTGGCTATTTTGGGAAAAATTTTGAGCAACAGCTGCACCTACAGAAACAATCAAAGCCATGCAGCAGGCAAAAAACACTATTTTTTTCATAACTATACCTGAGTAAAGAAGCACATAGAACACAGAGGACGCAGAGAATAAAGATAATTTTTTTTAACTGATAGCAAATTGAATTAAGGTATTAAACAAAAACTCTGGCTTCCTTTGCGCTACTTGCTGCCCTCCTCTATATTTTAATTTAAATTTTTAATTCACTATAGTTTTACGCGGTTAATTATACTAATATCAAGTTCCGGTCATCTGGAGCAATTTAGGTCAAGTGAGACAACCAGGGTGAACGGAACTTAGTCTAAGTTTAAAATCCCCCTAAAGGGGGATAGTTCGTAACTGAAACTACTGATAGATAAACTACTTTATCTACCAGGAACATTCTTCATGAAATTGCGATCAGCCGCTGGGTTGTATACCTTGACTGGAATGTGAATATTAGTCCTAACATCGCCAACACCAGCACGACCTGAGCGTCCGCGACCAAGCTGTTGATTGCTGGTTCGGGTTTGATTTGCAGAATTAGATCCCTTATGAACTTGGGTTGAAGTATTAGTGCTGCTGTTCCCAACACAATCTTCACCAATCTTTTGACTTGCGTTATTGGTTTGGCGTCCTCCAGTTCTGGAGCCACTGATATCTACTTGTACTCCAACACTAGTGGCCACGCAGCCAAGTGCTTGTGCTTTTGGAGTTAGGGAAGGCACTAAGAAAGGAGATATAGCAGAAACTGATAATAAGAAAGCGGAAAGTAATCTGAACTTCATGGTTGGTATCCTCATTCTGTGATAAATAGTTGGGTTGAATTATTGACACGAACTTGTTGTTGTTGAACTGTATGTACTGTTAGAATTATTCCCGTAGCCTTGATTGCTATGTTGGGTGATAGTTCTGCCATTACATCGCAGGGGTTGTGGAGCCTTCAAAATCCGAGAACGCTGTGTTGTCCGACTTTGTCGATAAATCGGTGTACTGCGAGTACGAATAATGGTTGGTCTGGTGGGAATAGAGTTAATCCTGACACCACTGTCTTGAGTAACTGTTACCCGAACGTCGCCATTCTGAATATCGATATCACCTGCGGTAGCAAAGCCGGCAGGTAATGCAATTAACAAAGAAAGCGCGATCAATGAAATGGATTGTTTAGCAGGCATGGCTTCATCCCTCTTGAGATATAAAAAACCTTTTTATTTGCTTTATTAGCCAGGAAATCGGTAAAACCTGTGTCAACTCCCCACACAGCACACCACGGCACTGCTAACAGACACATTCAACGAAGGAAGAAGTAAGAAGGAAGAAGGAAGAAGTCTTCTTCTCAAACGGGTTCGGTAGAGGTGGTGGGTTTAATTCCTTCTTCCTTCATTCATCAAACCAGACTCAGTAGCAGTAATAGCTGTTAGCTCTACTCAGGAGTTTTTGGACGTTTACCTGGCTGCCAGTGTTGACAACGGTGTTGTTATCACCAATCGCTACAGCATTCTGAATCATATTTTGGGCAGATGATTGTGCTTGAGAGTTGTTAATTCCACTGCAGAATCTGCGATTACCCAAATTTCTTCTATTCTGAAAGCTTTGCTGACTGGCGGTATTTACAACCACATTGCCATTACCTTCTGCTACTGCATTTTGCTCAATGTTTTGCGTGCTGTTTTGATAAGACTGGGCAAATGCTGCATTGGGAGTTATAATCAGGGCAGCAGCTAATAAAGCAAAGGTGTAAGTTTTCTTCAACATCTTTTTCGACCTGATTAGTTGTGTGTTTGTTGTTGGTTTTGGTATGGCGTTGGTTTTCCAAAGGAAGGTTTGGCTATTTTCCAAGGTTAATCGACGCTAATTAATTAGATAGGTTTACTGGATTTTAGATGTGGGGATGACCACCATCCCCTTCTAAAATCTGGAATTAGACAAATTAGTAGTGATAGCGGTGACCGCGATTTAATTCAGTAGCATTTTGCCTTGCACGTTGGGTTGCAGTGTTCACAACAGTGTTACCTTCACCGATAGCAGCACCACTTTGACCAATATTTTGACCGGAGCGTTGTCCTTGATAACCACCGGAACCGTAATGATGACCACCCTTGTTGATATTCAATGCATTTTGGACGGCTTGTTGGTTAGCTTGGTTGACAACAGTGTTTCCACTACCAACAGCAGCACCACTTTGGTAAATGTTTTGATCGTTGTTTTGTTGTCCGGCAAATGCAGCACCAGGAGCGATCGCTACAACTGCAGCTAGTACACCGAAGATATGAGATTTTTTCAACATGGTTTTAGTCCTTAATTAGTTTTGTTGTTTGAATGGATGGCGTTGCTTGGATTCTTCACAATTGAGAATTAATAGTGATAGCGGTGACCGCGATTTAATTCAGTAGCATTTTGCCTTGCACGTTGGGTTGCAGTGTTCACAACAGTGTTACCTTCACCGATAGCAGCACCACTTTGACCAATATTTTGACCGGAGCGTTGTCCTTGATAACCACCGGAACCGTAATGATGACCACCCTTGTTGATATTCAATGCATTTTGGACGGCTTGTTGGTTAGCTTGGTTGACAACAGTGTTTCCACTACCAACAGCAGCACCACTTTGGTAAATGTTTTGATCGTTGTTTTGTTGTCCGGCAAATGCAGCACCAGGAGCGATCGCTATAACTGCAGCTAGTACACCGAAGATATGAGATTTGTTCAACATGGTTTTAGTCCTTAATTAGTGATGTGTGTGTTGTTGTTGTTTGAAGGGATGGCGTTGCTTAGATAGCAACGCAATTGAGAAGCTCGTCTAACTAGCGACCGCGATTTAATTGAGTAGCGTTTTGTACGGCACGTTGGGTTGCGGTGTTTACAACAGTGTTACCTTCACCAACAGCAGCACCACTTTGACCGATATTTTGACCGGAGCGTTGTCCTTGGTAGCCACCGGAACCGTAACGATGACCTTTCTTAATTTTCAATGCATTTTGGACGGCTTGTTGGTTAGCTTGGTTGACAACAGTGTTTCCACTACCAACAGCAGCACCACTTTGGTTGATGTTTTGTTGGTTGTTTTGAACTTGTCCGGCAAATGCAGTACCAGGAGCGATCGCTATAACTGCAGCTAGTACACCGAAGATATGAGATTTGTTCAACATGGTTTTAGTCCTTAATTAGTGATGTGTGTGTTGTTGTTGTTTGAAGGGATGGCGTTGCTTAGATAGC
>JAESGD010000038.1_pt1 | contig 119351 bp, 116 predicted proteins | sample 9269581 | NCBI WGS metagenome assembly JAESGD01 (sample SAMN14515903, study PRJNA621661) | algae metagenome | isolation source: Cyanomargarita calcarea GSE-NOS-MK-12-04C and co-occurring heterotrophs from... | place: USA: Grand Staircase Escalante National Monument, Utah | collected 2007-12-30 | reverse complement strand
TCAAGGATCGCGAAGAGGTTGTCGGCAACCAGACCCGCGTCAAGGTCGTCAAGAACAAGATGGCGCCGCCCTTCAAGCAGGTCGAATTCGACATCATGTATGGCGAAGGCGTGTCGAAGACCGGCGAACTCGTCGACCTCGGCGTTAAGGCCGGCATCGTCGAGAAGTCGGGTGCCTGGTTCTCCTACAACAGCCAGCGTCTCGGCCAGGGTCGTGAAAACGCCAAGCTCTTCCTGCGCGACAATCCGCCCGTGGCCCAGGAAATCGAGATGGCGCTGCGCCAGAATGCCGGCCTGATTGCGGAAAAGTTCCTGCAGAATGGCGGGCCGGACGCCAATGACGGCGATGGTGCCGACGACGCGTAAGGCGTTTGGCCTTTATCTGAAAGTTTTGCCGGCCGCGTTTCCCTGGAGACGCGGCCGTTTTCGTTGCGGCTGCTGGACAGGGAAGAAGCCGGGCGATAAAAGCCATTGATTTTGCAAATTGGCCGGCTTCCCGGCCTGAATGAAGGGCGTGACATGAGCGGTGTAAACGACATCCGGTCGACTTTTCTCGATTACTTCAAGACGAACGGTCACGAGGTCGTTTCCTCCAGCCCGCTGGTGCCGCGCAACGACCCGACACTGATGTTCACCAATGCCGGCATGGTGCAGTTCAAGAACGTCTTTACGGGTCTCGAGCAGCGTCCGTATTCGACCGCTGCGACCGCGCAGAAATGCGTGCGCGCCGGTGGCAAGCACAACGACCTGGACAATGTCGGCTATACCGCCCGCCACCACACCTTCTTCGAAATGCTCGGCAATTTTTCCTTTGGCGACTATTTCAAGGAGCGTGCGATCGAGCTCGCATGGAACCTGATCACCAAGGAATTCGGCATCGACCGCAACCGCCTGCTGGTCACCGTCTATCACACCGATGACGAGGCCCACGCTCTGTGGAAGAAGATCGCCGGGCTCTCCGACGACAAGATCATCCGCATCGCGACCAACGACAATTTCTGGGCCATGGGGGACACCGGTCCCTGCGGTCCCTGCTCGGAAATCTTCTACGACCACGGCGATCATATCTGGGGTGGCCCTCCGGGCTCGCCGGAAGAAGACGGTGACCGTTTCATCGAGATCTGGAACCTCGTCTTCATGCAGTATGAGCAGGTGACGAAGGAAGAGCGCATCAACCTGCCGCGTCCGTCGATCGACACCGGCATGGGACTGGAGCGCGTTGCCGCCCTGTTGCAGGGCAAGCACGACAATTATGACATCGACCTTTTCCGCGCCTTGATCGATGCTTCGGTCGATCTCACTGGCGTCAAGGCCGAGGGCGAGCGCCGCGCCAGCCACCGCGTCATCGCCGACCACCTGCGCTCGTCGGCCTTCCTGATCGCCGATGGTGTTCTGCCGTCGAACGAAGGCCGCGGCTACGTGCTCCGCCGCATCATGCGCCGCGCCATGCGCCATGCGCAGCTTCTTGGGGCCAAGGATCCAATCATCTACAAGCTGCTGCCGGTGCTCGTGCAGCAGATGGGCCGCGCCTATCCGGAACTGGGCCGTGCCGAGTCCCTGATCTCCGAGACCCTCAAGCTCGAAGAAACCCGTTTCCGCAAGACGCTGGAGCGCGGCCTGACGCTGCTCTCCGACGCGACCGCGACGCTCGACAAGGGCGACAGCCTCGACGGCGAGACCGCGTTCAAGCTCTACGACACTTATGGCTTCCCGCTCGACCTGACGCAGGACGCGCTGCGCGGTCGCGAAATCGGCGTCGATCTGACCGGCTTCAACGATGCCATGCAGCGCCAGAAGGCCGAGGCCCGTGCCAATTGGGCCGGCTCCGGCGACAAGGCCCAGGAGACCGTCTGGTTCGAGCTCAAGGAAAAGTTCGGCGCGACCGAATTCCTCGGCTACAGCTCTGAAACCGCCGAAGGTCAGGTTCTGGCCATCGTCAAGGACGGCAAGGTTGTCGATAAGGCGAGCGCTGGTGAAGTGGTGCAGATCGTCGTCAATCAGACGCCGTTCTACGGCGAATCCGGTGGCCAGATGGGCGACACCGGCGAGATCGTCGGCGAAGGCTATTCGCTGGCCGTGAGCGATACCCAGAAAAAGGGCGAGGGCGTCTTCGTCCACATCGCGACCGTCCAGAACGGCATCGTGACGGCTGGTGGCGCGGTTTCGCTCAATGTCGACCATGCCCGCCGCTCGCGCCTGCGGTCCAACCATTCCGCCACGCACCTTCTCCATGAGGCGCTGCGTGACGTGCTTGGCACCCATGTCGCTCAGAAGGGTTCGCTCGTGGCGCCCGAGCGTCTGCGCTTCGATATCTCGCATCCGAAGCCGATCTCGGCCGAAGAACTGAAGATCGTTGAGGAGATGGCAAACGAGATCATCATCCAGAACGCGCCGGTCACGACCCGCCTGATGGCCGTCGACGACGCGATCGCGGAAGGCGCTATGGCGCTCTTCGGCGAAAAATATGGTGACGAAGTCCGTGTCGTATCCATGGGCACTGCAGTTCGCGGCGAGAAGGCCGGCAAGGCCTATTCGATCGAACTCTGCGGCGGCACACATGTGTCTGCGACCGGTGACATCGGTCTCGTGCGTCTGGTCGGCGAAAGCGCCGTCGGGGCCGGTGTGCGCCGTCTCGAAGCCCTGACCGGTGAGGCGGCTCGCGCCTATCTCGCCGAGCAGGACGAGCGCGTCAAGACGCTTGCTTCGACACTCAAGGTGCAGCCGACCGATGTCGTCGCCCGCGTCGAGGCGCTGGTGGACGAGCGCCGCAAGCTCGAAAAGGAACTGGCCGAAGCCAAGCGCAAGCTCGCCATGGGCGGCGGTGCGAGTGGTGGCGCCGAGGCGCCGAAGCAGGTGAACGGTATCAACTTCATCGGCCGCGTTCTGGCCGGCATCGATGCCAAGGACCTCAAGGGCATGGCGGACGAGGCAAAGGCCGGTCTGGAAACAGCCGTCGTCGTGCTGATCGCTGTGGCCGAAGACGGCAAGGCAAGTGCGGTCGTTTCCGTCACCCCAGATCTGGCTGCCCGCCACAGCGCTGTCGAACTCGTCCGCGTCGCTTCGACCGCCCTTGGTGGCAAGGGTGGCGGTGGACGTCCCGACATGGCCCAGGCCGGCGGTCCCGATGGGGCTCAGGCCGAGGCTGCGATTGCGGCTGTCGAGGCCGTACTCGGCTGACCTTTTGCTGTTTTAACGGATCAAGGCCGGGCATTGCCCGGCCTTTTTTATTCTCGATTATCGAGATTTACCGATAGATTTTGCGGATTCTTCAACCTTGTGGACTAGGACTGTTGCATCATCGAGGTTGTCGACTTGGCTGCAGTCTTTCACATTCCCACGCTCACTGTGTGCCTCGCGGCAACGCTGATCATCGTATCCGGCTTTCTCACCCTTCTCTGGGTGCATGAGCGTGACAATCGTGCGCTCGGGTTCTGGTCACTCGGCTTCTCCGCCGGTGCGCTCGGAATGGTGCTGGTCAGCCTGCGCGACCTCGCGCCGCCTATCGTCGCGCTCGGCCTGGGCAATGGCTTGGGCATCTACAGCATCGGCCTGATCTGGCTGGGTTGTCTGGCGTTCGAAGGCGAAACGCGCAAGGGCAGCGGTATCATCGCGGCGGCGGGCGCCCTCCTCTGGCTTTGTCTGTTTGCATTCCCATTTTTTGCAGAAGATCTCGGCACCCGCATCCTTGTGGCATCGATCCTTTATGCCGGTTACTCCTTTCTCTGCATTCCCATTCTTCTGTCCGGGCAGCGGCGGGAGCCTCTGCCGGCCCGGCTCATTGCTCTTGTGGCGTTCGGCACCCATGGCGCGGCCTATGTCGTCCGGTTTCCGCTGCAGCTGATCGAGCCTGTGCATCTCGTCGCCGGTCATGCGCCGCTCTGGTACGGCACCATGAACTTCGGTTTCTTCGTACAGGGGCTGGTTGGCGCTCTCGCGGTCTTCGCCATGGTGCATGAGCGGGCGACGCGCCGCTACAAACGTGATTCCGAGACGGATGTGCTGACATCGCTGTCCAACAGGCGGGCCTTCATGGAGGCTGTCGCCAAGGCGCGTGCCGGTTTCGGCGGATCCGGTCCAGGTGCGGTGCTTGCGGTCGTCGATGCCGATCACTTCAAGGCGATCAACGACACCTACGGACATGCTGCCGGCGACCTCGTTCTCATGCAGCTTGGTCGGTTCCTGTCCCGTGAGTTGCCCGACGGTGTTATCGTCGGGCGGCTCGGAGGCGAAGAGTTCGGTATTTACCTACCTGCCTATATAGCTATGCGGCATCCGCAGTTGCTGGAGGAGCTGCGACGCGGGGTGAGTACTATCGCGACCGATGATCTAGCGTCGTCGCCGGGTGTCACGGTCAGCATCGGTGCCGTATCACTTCCTTCGGGCCCGCTTGATTTTTCGCTTGCTCTCGCCAGTGCCGACAAGGCGCTCTACGGATCGAAAAAGGCAGGGCGCAATTGCCTCACCTGGGCGACGGCGGATCAAGATCCAGGCGAGCGGCTGGAGCTTCAGCCCGAGTCGTCGATGGCCAAGCCAGTGACAACAGCACCGCGTTCTGCCGCCTGAAAAGCCTCATGGACTTCCGACGGTTCCACGTCGAGCGAGCGCCTCTCGCGCTTCGCCCATCGTGCGAACGAAGGTTAATCCATGTTCTGGTGCTTCGTGGTTTTGGAGCATGGTCTTCAGTTCCGGTCGATCCGTGACGAGGTAAACCTCGACACCCTGCCGGACGGCTTTGCGGATGACGCTGGTCAGCAGGTTCACTCCCGAGGTGTCGACGAACTGGATGCCGGTGCAATCGAGCACGAGATTGCGGTGGTCGTCGCCGATGCGGTCGAGCACGGCGCCGGCGGCGGCCACGGCGCCGAAGAAGAAGGCCCCGTCCAGCCGATAGGTGACTGTATCCGCATCCGTCGCAACCAGCGGCTTTTCCGGCCCTTCCGCCGTCACCCTTATGCTCTTCGACATGTGATGGATGAACTGAAGTGCTGCGAGCGAGAAGCCGACGACGATGCCTTCCGTCAGGTCGCGGAAGACCACCAGAAGGAAGGTCACGCCAAGAATGAGCGCTTCGCCGCGCGATGAGCGAACGAGGGCTGATATCGCCGACTTCTCCACCATGTTCCAGGAGACGACCGCGAGCACGCCTGCCAGGGCCGAGAGCGGTATGAAGGCCGCGAGCGGGGCGGCAATCAGCATGAAGCCGAGCAGGAAGGCTGAATGCAGCATGCCGGAGACAGGGCTTGTCGCCCCGGCGCGGACATTGGTCGCGGTGCGTGCGATCGTGCCGGTGACGCAGATGCCGCCGAACAGGGCCGAGGCAATGTTGGCCGTTCCCTGCGCCACGAGCTCGGTGTTGGAGCGATGCCGCCGCCCGGTCATGCCGTCGGCCACCACGGCAGACAGAAGTGATTCGATCGCGCCGAGCAGGGCAAAGGCAATGGCGTCCGGCAGGACGGCGAGGGCCAGTTCCGGCGTGACGTTCGGCAGCGCCGGCAGAGGTAGGCCCGAGGGTATGCCGCCGAACTTGGAGCCGATGGTCGCGACAGGCAGCTGAAGGAACGCCGCGATTGCCGAGGCGGTGATGACGGCAATCAGCAGTCCCGGCCAGGAGGGACGGTAGCGGCGGAGCACAAGGATGATCGTGATGGTGAGGCCGGCAATCCCAGCCGCCGCCCAAGACACGCTCGGCAGGGCATTGGTGATGGCGCCCAGCTTCTCGGCAAGCGGGCCGGGCTCTCCCTCGGCGAAGGTCAGCCCAAGCAGTTCGCCGATCTGGCTTGCGAAGATGATGACCGCAATGCCGGCGGTAAAGCCGACCGTGACGGGATAGGGGATGAACTTGATATAGTCGCCGAGCCTAAAGAGCCCGCAGGCGATCAGCATTACGCCGGCCATGGCTGTTGCCAGCAGCAGTCCCTCGATGCCGTGGGTCGCGACCGTCATGCTGACGAGCACGATGAAGGCACCGGCCGGGCCGCCGATCTGGTGGCGGCTGCCGCCGAGCAGAGAGACGATGAAGCCGCCGATGATCGCCGTATAGAGCCCGCGGTCCGGCGTCACGCCCGAGGCGATGGCGATTGCCATCGAAAGGGGAAGGGCAACAATTGCCACCGTCAGTCCCGCAAGCGTGTCGGCCTTCAGGCGCGCAAGACCATAGCCTTCGCGGAAGACGCTGATCGTTTTGGGAAGGATGACATCTGCCATGTTGATCGCGATTGCCGGGTGGTGAACGCGGTCGCCCCTCTGCCGCGCCTCTTCAGCCATTGGACTCTGAGTCCGCGCATTTGACAACATGGCCAAAGGGATACTCTCGCTGAGTGCAATCTGCCGGCTTTTCGAGGCGCAGAATTCTTCCTATGGATAGAGCATGAAGACCGAGACGAGTTATCCCACCCTGATGATCTATCCGCGCCGTGGCCTCGCGGTGCTCTGGGCTGCAGGCGGTGCGGTCATTCTGTCCGTTGCGTTCGGCGGTCTCCTGGCGAGCCTGCTCGGGGGCGGCTTGGCAAGCCTGATGACCTTCGTCTATCTGGTGCTCTTCGCGATCGGCATTTTGGGGTTCCGCCGAGGCTGGCTGGGCCTGGTTGCGGCCATGCGGCCGGTGGTCGAGCTCAACAACGAGGAACTGATTGATCTCAGAACCGAGCGCCGGATTGCCTGGGCCTCGATCGTCGAGCTTTCACAGCGCCGCGTGGCCGGCCGCTGGGTGATCGACATCGACTATCTCGACGAAGACGATCCTGATCGTCTCGACAGCTATGATCTGCCGCTCTCCGGCTATCACATCTCCGGACGCCGTCTGGGGGCGGAGATCCGCAAACGCTTTGCCGAGGTGGATGCCGGCGACGCGCTTCCCGATACAGAAAACCCGGCCACGTTGCCGTGACCGGGTTCTGAATTTTCAAGCTCTGGCTGCCGATCAGGCGGCCATGGCCTTCTTCAGGTTTTCGTCGACCTTGTCGAGGAAGGCAGTGGTCGAGAGCCACGGCTGATCCGGACCGATGAGCAGCGCCAGGTCCTTGGTCATGTAGCCGGCTTCAACCGTGTCGATGCAGACCTTTTCCAGCGTCGATGCGAAGTTGGCCAGATCGGCATTGTCGTCCAGCTTGGCGCGGTGGGCGAGGCCACGGGTCCAGGCGAAGATCGAGGCGATCGAGTTGGTCGAAGTTTCCTGACCCTTCTGGTGCTGGCGGTAGTGACGCGTCACCGTGCCGTGGGCGGCTTCGGCTTCGACGGTGCGGCCATCGGGGGACAAGAGAACCGAGGTCATCAGGCCGAGCGAGCCGAAGCCCTGAGCAACCGTGTCCGACTGAACGTCGCCATCGTAGTTCTTGCAGGCCCAGACATAGCCGCCGGACCACTTCAGTGCAGAAGCGACCATGTCGTCGATGAGGCGGTGTTCGTAGACGATGCCGATCTCTTCGAACTTGGCCTTGAATTCAGCCTGGTAGACTTCTTCGAAGATATCCTTGAAGCGGCCGTCATAGGCCTTGAGGATGGTGTTCTTGGTCGACAGGTAGACCGGCCACTTGCGCATCAGGCCGTACATCATCGAAGCGCGGGCGAATTCGCGGATCGATTCGTCGAGGTTGTACATCGCCATGGCGACGCCGGCGCCTGGTGCGTTGTAGACTTCCTTTTCGATGACTTCGCCATCTTCACCGACGAACTTGATCGTCAGCTTGCCCTTGCCGGGGAACTTGAAGTCGGTCGCCTTGTACTGGTCGCCGAATGCGTGACGGCCAACAACGATCGGCTTGGTCCAGCCGGGAACGAGGCGGGGTACGTTCTTGCAGATGATCGGCTCGCGGAAGATAACGCCGCCGAGGATGTTGCGGATCGTGCCGTTCGGGCTCTTCCACATTTCCTTGAGATTGAATTCCTTGACGCGCTGTTCGTCCGGGGTGATCGTCGCGCACTTGATGCCGACGCCGTGCTTCTTGATGGCGTGGGCGGCGTCGATCGTGACCTGGTCATTTGTGGCGTCGCGGTTTTCGACCGAGAGGTCGTAATATTCGATGTCGAGATCCAGGTAGGGCAGGATCAGCTTGTCCTTGATGAACTGCCAGATGATGCGGGTCATCTCGTCGCCGTCGAGATCGACCACCGGGTTGGCTACCTTGATCTTGGTCATGAATATCCTCACGAGTTTTTGCCTGACGCGCAGGCGCGGGGAGGGCGCTCTGCCGATGGCCTGCCTATAACATTCTCTCGTTACAAGGCAAACAGGAGAGGGTGTCTTCCGGTAAATTCTAGGTTCAGACTTTCGACGTGCATTTTGCCCCAAACTTGGTTGCGGGAGACGCCCGATTTGCGGCTAAAAGCAAAGTGTCGATCAGATCCATCGGAGTCTCCCATGAAACCCCTGTCTGCAGCCTTCGTCCTTGGCATGTTTTTTGTGTCGGTCGCGCCGAGCGCCGCGACCGCCGACATGAAGGCTCCGGTTCGGGAAATCATCGAGGCGGCGGCCCGCAGTTGGGACAACACGATCGACGAGCCGGCGGAGGACGTCTTCAGCGTGGATCGGCTGGACCGACTGTTCAGCGAGGATTTCGTTGAAGCTTTCGAGGCTGCATCGAAAAACCCGCCCTTCGACCCGCCCGAAGGCGAGACGACCGGCTATCCCTTCGACTACGACCCGATTGCCCAGGGGCAGGATGGTTGCCCCTTCGAGAATATCCAACTCGAGGATGACGGGGAGGGGCAGGTGACCGCCTTTTTCAACAATCGCCGTTGCATGGGCGAAGGCCCTGACTACGAGGTCCAAACAATCCTGATCTTCGAGGTCGTTGACGAGGACGGTCGGACGGTCATCGACGATTTCTACCCCGTTGTCGACGGACAGAATGGCTCCTCGATCAAGCAGGACTTGAAGGCGCAAGGCGGGCTCTGATCTTCGGGGCACTGTTTCTCTGCACCAAACTCACGGGGCGCAACGCCGTTTCAGCGGTTGCCTTGCCGGTGCAGCCCCTTTGCGCCCTCGCGATTTTATGCCAATGGGTGGCCCACACTCATACAAGGGCAGATCATGGCAGGGACGAACAGCGAGCGCATCATGCTGGCCGAAGGGCCGGCAATCATTCTGGTTGAGCCGCAACTCGGCGAAAACATCGGCATGGTGGCGCGCGCCATGGCCAATTTTGGCCTGGCTGAGCTGCGTCTCGTCAATCCGCGCGATGGTTGGCCATCCGAGAAGGCGCGCTCTGCAGCAGCCAAGGCCGATCACGTGATCGACGGTACGGTTGTCTTCGATACGCTCGAAGAGGCTATCGCTGATCTCAACTTCGTCTATGCGACGACAGCCCGCTTCCGGGATGGCTTCAAGCCTGTGCGCTCGCCGGTTACCGCCGCCGAGACACTTCGCCAGAAGTTTCGCGCGGGCGAGAAGACGGGGATCCTGTTCGGACGCGAGAAGTCGGGCCTCTCCACCGAAGATGTGGCGCTTGCCGATGAAATCGTCACTTTTCCCGTCAATCCGGCCTTCGCCTCGCTCAACATCGCCCAGGCGGTGCTTCTGATGTCCTATGAATGGATGAAGTCCGACATCGAGGATCTTCACTCCGTGCCCTTCGATGCGCCGGAGCAGCCACAGGCGACGAAGGAAGAGGTCGTCGGCATGTTCGAGCATCTGGAACAGGCGCTCGAGGTCAGAGGTTATTTTCACCCCGCCAGCAAAAAGCCGAGAATGATCGACAATCTGCGCGCTGTGTTCACAAGGCGGGCCTTCACGACACCCGAAATCCACGTGGTGCGCGGTGTGATCAACTCGCTCGACCGATTTTCGCGGCCAGGCCAGATCAATGCGTCGGTAAAGGCTGTGGTGGCGGAAGATGGATCTGATGACGAAGGTTCCGGCAAGTAACAGCGACACGGACGGCTTAAAGCCGATCCTGGTTTTCGATTCGGGCATCGGCGGCCTCACCGTCCTGCGCGAGGCGCGTCTGCTGATGCCGGAGCGGGGCTTCATCTATGTCGCCGACGATGCCGGCTTTCCCTATGGCGGTTGGGAAGAAGAGCCCCTGAAGGCGCGGATCGTCCGGCTGTTCGAGGATCTGTTCGAGCGGTACAATCCCGAGGCGGTCATCGTAGCCTGCAATACCGCCTTCACGCTTGCGGGTGCTGATCTTCGCCAGCACTTTCCGAACATGCGCTTCATCGGCACGGTGCCAGCCATCAAGCCGGCGGCAGAGCGCACGCGCTCGGGGCTCGTCTCGGTGCTGGCGACGCCTGGGACCGTGAAACGCGCCTACACGCGCGATCTCATCCAGTCCTTTGCCTCGCAATGCCATGTCCGCCTCGTGGGCTCTGAGAACCTGGCCCGCATGGCCGAGGCCTATATCCGGGGTGAGACGCTTGATGATCAGGCCGTGCTTGCCGAGATCGCCCCCTGTTTCGTCGACAGGGACGGGGGTCGCACCGACATTGTCGTGCTCGCCTGCACGCATTACCCGTTCCTCGCCAATGTCTTCCGTCGGCTCGCGCCCTGGCCGGTCGACTGGCTCGACCCTGCAGAAGCGATCGCACGGCAGGCGCGCCGGCTGGTTCCGCTCGTCGAGGGTGCAGAGCACCCGGAGGATTTCGACTTTGCGGTGTTCACCTCGGGCAGCCAGGATTTCTCCACGCGGCGGCTGATGCAGGGCATGGGCCTGTCCGTGAAACCCGTCTCCACGTCCTTTTTCGGCTAACGACCTTTTTGGTTGGGGTCCGGCGTGCTACCTATGCGAGGCTGCCGGACGTTCAGCCGGTGTAGAGGAGCTTTGTCCCCTTAGTTGTTTACCGAAATTGCGATTGTTCTTTTCCTGACCGTGCTCAACGGCGTACTCGCCATGTCCGAGCTTGCAGTCGTCTCTGCCCGACCCGCGCGCCTGAAGGTGCTTGCTGAGCAGGGCAGCCGAGGAGCAGAAACTGCGCTCAGACTGGCCGGAGATCCCGGTCGCTTCCTGTCCACCGTGCAGATCGGCATCACCCTGGTGGGCGTTCTCTCTGGTGCCTTCTCGGGCGCCACGCTCGGTGCCCGTCTGTCGGGCTGGCTGCAGGCCCAGGGCCTGTCCGTCGGTCTTGCAGACCCGATCGGGGTTGGCACCGTCGTCGTTCTCATCACTTATCTGTCACTGATTGTCGGCGAACTCGTGCCGAAGCAGGTGGCGCTGCGCGATGCCGAAGGTGTTGCCGTGCGCGTTGCGGTCCCGATGTCGGTCCTGTCCAAGGTCGCTGCCCCCCTGGTTTTCCTGCTCAACGGATCCGGAAAGCTTGTCCTGTCGCTGCTCGGACAGAGCGGTGAAGGCACCGGCAAGGTGACGGACGAGGAAATCCGCACGGTACTCGCCGAGGCCCATAGCGCAGGCGTCATCGAGACCAGCGAATCGGCCATGCTCTCCGGCGTGATGCGTCTTGCTGACCGTCAGGCACGCGGCCTGATGACACCGCGCCGCGATGTGCAGATGCTCGATCTTGACGACACGCTCGACGAGATCCGGGAGAAGCTGAGGGAAATTCCCCACTCGCGTATTCCTGTCCGCATTGGCGATTCGGATGAGATTGCCGGCGTCCTGCCGACCAAGAAGCTCTATGAGCGTCTGGCGGAAGGTGGCCCGTTCAGCCTCTCCGAACTGGTAAGCGAGGTCCCCGTCGTCTCCGACCTCGCCAAGGCGACCGATATCATCGCCTCGCTCCGCCGCACGTCGCTGCACATGGTTCTGGTCTACGACGAATACGGCCATTTCGAAGGGATCGTCACCAGCGGCGATATTCTGGAAGCCATAACCGGCGCCTTCAGTCAGGACGAGACCGAAGAGCAGGCCATGGTGCAGCGGCCGGACGGATCCTATCTTGTCGCCGGTTGGACACCTGTCGACGAATTCATCGACGTGATCCGCGTGCCGATCGATCCGGATCCGGACTACACCACGATCGCCGGCTTCGTGCTGGACGAGTTGAAGCGTATCCCGGAACTCGGCGAGACCTTCACCAAGGGCGACTGGCATTTCGAGGTCATCGACCTCGACGGCCGCCGCATCGACAAACTGCTGGTGTCACCCGTGCGACCCAACGACGCCTGAGGCGATCAGCACACCTGCGACAATTTGTTGCATATCGGCAACGGTCTTTGGCAAGATTTGCAATCTCGAATTGCGATCTTGCCGGAGGCTTTTTTGCGTGGCATGTTCCCATCATCCGCAACACGAACAACAGGAGGCGACAGATGTTTCATTTTACCATGCGTATGCGCCTCTCTGGCGGATCGGTGCCATCGACGTGCGTGGGAGTTTCCACCACCGTTCGATCCACCCGATGACTGTCTGAACAGTCATATTTCCTGCCTTTTCCGGCGTTTTTCCACCATCCTGACGTGACTTGCTGTCTGCGCGTTTGAACGCGTCCGTCCGCTCGGCCCACGTCGCTTTTCATCACCGAAAGGACCTGGGCGCAGCTGCGTTCCGGGACGGACAAGTCATGCACGAAAATCAATCTTTAGTTGAAATCCCGCTCGCAAAGCGTATGGACGAACTGCTCGAACGCTTTGGTTCGTGGCGGCTATTGGCTGCCCTGGTCGGAGCAAGTTTTCGGCGGAGACAGATCCGCAATCTCGCGACCCATCTGTCACCGCAGATGCGGCGGGATATCGGACTTCCAGAGGAAGACGATCTGGTTTTGCCACGGCGTCCGTCGCTATGGGATATCCGACCCTGATCAGGAGCGGCCTGGGCATGACCAATTGCCCGGGCCGCAGTTTTTTGTCGGTGAGCAGACCACTCTGGGCACTGGTCTGCTATGCGAATCGACAAGGCTCGCCGAATGTCTCTTGCTCCGCCGTTTCTTCCTCGCAGCATCCCGGTTTCCCCATGCCCCCCAAGCCCGCCATCATGACCGCCTTTTTCCTGCAGCCGATCGCCTTTGGCAGCTGGTTGCCGCAGATCCCCGGCGTGCAGGAGCGACTGGCGCTCGGGCCGGCCGAGCTCGCGATCGCGCTTCTCGGTTTGCCCACGGGCATCCTGCTGATGTTGCCATTTGCCGGGCAGTTGGTCGGTCGGATTGGGAGCCGCAATACGCTGCTCTATGGCTTTCCGGTTTTCCTGGCGCTCGTGCCCCTGCCGGTGGTAGCGCCCGACATCGTCTCTCTATTCCTGCTTCTGGTCTTGCTCGGGATCGGTCTCTCGACCATTGAGCTCGGTCTCAATGTCGAGGCTGATATCATCGAGAAGCGCGGGAGCGCCTCGATCATGAACCGTTGCCACGGCTTCTGGAGCCTCGGCATCATGACAGGCAGCCTGATCGGTGCGGGCTTTCTGGCACTTCACACATCGCCCGCGTTAGCCATTGGACTGCTGTCGCTGCTCTTGGTCCCGATTGCCTTTGTCGCCTGCCGCGCCCTGCCGGTGCATGAGGTGCCGGCCGCAGAAACCCAACCAAGATCGTCTTGGCGGCTCCCGAGCCCCGGCATCCTCGGCATCAGCCTCTTCGTCTTTGGCATCACGATGACGGAAGGGGCCGTTGCCGATTGGTCGGCCGTCTATCTCAAGGATGTCTTTTCAACATCAGGCATGGTGACCGGCATGGGTTACGTGGTCTTCGCGATGATGGTCTCGGTCGGGCGTTTTGTCGGCGATGCGGCCAAGGAACGCTTTGGGCCTGTCGTTCTGGCGCGGATCTGCCTGTTTTTCTCGCTGGTCGGGATGCTGCTCGTCGTCTTCGCACCCGTGACAGCCATCGTCTATCTGGGGCTCGGCTGCGTCGGTCTCGGCGTGTCGGTCGGCTTTCCGCTTGCCGTCACGGCCTCTGCCGATCTCGGAGACCGTCCGGCTGCAGAAAATGTGGCGATCCTCAGCTTCATTGCGCTGTTCGGCTTTCTGGTCGGGCCACCGATGATCGGTTTTGTCGCAGAACTCTCAGGCCTGCGCAGCGGGCTTGCCATGCTTCTGCCTCCGCTGCTACTCAGCATGCTGCTAGCCGGGCTCCTGCGTCGCGGTAACTCCGCGTGAAAACCTTACTTCCCTGTGGGTTTCGCGGATGTAGGCCACACGGGGATGCCCAAGTCTGTTAGGAACTACGGTTCAACACACGAATTGAGGATACCGCCATTGAAGGTCGGAATCGATATGGGAACGGTGCAGGGCGGTCAGCCTGCCAAGCTCGATATCGAGGAGCTTCTCGCGACCCGTCTGCTCGTGCAGGGCAATTCCGGCTCGGGCAAGTCACATCTGCTGCGCCGTCTGCTCGAACAGTCTGCCCAGTGGGTGCAGCAGGTCATCATCGATCCTGAAGGCGACTTCGTCACGCTCTCCGACAAGTATGGCCATGTCGTCGTCGACGGCGAGCGCACCGAGGCAGAACTTGCGGGTATCGCCGACCGTATCCGCCGTCACCGCGTCTCCTGCGTGCTGACGCTCGAAGGCCTCGACGTCGAGCAACAGATGCGCGCCGCCGGTGCCTTCCTCAACGGCCTCTTCGATGCAGACCGCGAATTCTGGTATCCGGTGCTCGTGGTCGTCGACGAAGCGCAGATGTTTGCGCCTGCCGTCGGCGGTGACGTTTCGGAAGATGCGCGCAAGATGTCGCTGGGTGCCATGACCAACCTGATGTGTCGTGGCCGTAAGCGCGGACTTGCCGGCGTCATCGCCACGCAGCGCCTCGCCAAACTTGCCAAGAACGTTGCGGCGGAAGCCTCCAACTTCCTGATGGGCCGAACCTTCCTCGATATCGACATGGCACGTGCAGCCGACCTGCTCGGCATGGACCGCCGCCAGGCGGAGATGTTCCGCGATCTGCAGCGCGGTAATTTCGTGGCGCTGGGCCCTGCCATGTCGCGCCGCCCACTGCCGATCGTCATCGGTGCCGTGGAAACCTCGGCGCGTTCGTCCTCGCCCATGCTGATGCCGCTGCCGGATGCGCCCCAGGATGTCGAGGACCTGATCTTCACGCCCGATCCTGAGGAATTCACACGGCCGATCGTGCGCCGCGCGCCGCCAGCGCCGCGTCCGACGACAGATATCCTCGCCGAACTCTCGCGTTCAACGCCGGCGTCCATGGCGCCTGCGCCGAGCGAAACGCCGATGCGGGGCGCTGAAATGTCAGCCGAAGAGCGCGAAGATCGCCTCTCGGCGGTGCTCTCCGAAATCCTCGGTGACCCGCAGGCCGCCTATCGGACGGACAGCGTGCTCTATCAGGAATTCCTGGTGCGCGCCCGTATGCGCCGCGTTTCCGGTCCGCCGATGCCGATGGGCGAGTTCCGCCGCCGGGTGGCGATTACGCGGGCCGGTGTCGATGAAGAAACGGCCGCAAGCGAGGGATGGCAGACGGCGCTGTCGCTCTCTGTTCGCGTCTCCGACGATCTGCAGGGCGTGTTCCTGCTGCTCGCCAAGGCAGCGCTGCGCAACGAGGAATGCCCGTCCGACCAGCGCATCGCGCGCGCCTATGGCACGCATTCGGCCCGTCGTGCGCGCCGTCTACTCGGTTACTTCGAAGAGCAGGGGTTGGTGGTGGTGCATACCGACTTTTCCGGCAAGCGAATCGTTGCTTTTCCTGATCTGGAAGCCGAGACCCAGCCTGGCGATCCGAACCTTGCCGATATCGACGGTGAGGCCGCGTCGGCTGCCGAGTAACCGGCAAGCCTGCCAATGCAGGGGTGGCCTAAATTGTACGCTTCATTATGAAGCTTGAAAAATCGATCGAGATCGTCAACTGGCGTAATTATATTACGCCCGATTTTTCTTTCTCCTTTCTGGGTAGTGTCCCGCTTCCGCGGGATGTGAACTGTCATTCATAGTAGCCGGGACCACCAAAATTTCCGTAGTAGCGATCAATAGAATTTGAAATAGCTTCGGCACCACGCGTGCCTTCAAGCATCTTGAGGGCACCTCCTGGCATAGATATCTCGCAATTGACGTTCCTGTTGCCAATATTGTCGAAACCGAACCCACTTGGTCGTGGAGCCTCAAATTCGAACACCACTTCCCTGTCTGGTTGGTGATTTCGCGTTATAGATATTATTTTGCCCATAGCCAATTGCTCCTTCAATCTACCCTATTCCAACACTTCGATTGACCTAAATGAGCCAATTTCATCTAAGTAAATTAACTTTTCACCATCAGAAGAATAAGGTACGGAAATAGATTTGAACGATTTAACAAGCGACCATCCAAATGATAGCTCAAAAGTTACTAAAGAAAATATTCCATCTATACGTTTTCCATCAGACTTAATGCAAAAGAATTTATCGTGTTCGTATATGTATTGATCACACGATCCGGGAAATAAATCTGGAATATTCTCTGCGCCAAATGATGGAAATCCAGGCGCAGACTTAAGAACACCTTGCGAATCTACGAAATACAATCCGAAGCGGCGCTTGCCCAACGCTCCAGCCTCGACGGTGCCGGTCAAAGTCAATCCTTTGCTTTTATTAAAATAGATCCCATGTATATTTACATCTTCACTACAGCAAACCTTATGCATTCCGCCTGAGCTAAATTTCCATACAGATCCATTGATGGGAAATGCTCCAGCGTCAGATGTAAATATTTTCTGTTCGTACATTATAGCGTAGAATCCGACATCATAAGCTGATATCTGGAAGACGTTCTTGTCTAAGTCATCTCCGTTCGAGCATCCGCCGGAGTAATTGCAGTAATCGACCCTATGGACAAATCTTCCTTCATTTACTCTACGACGCGAAAGAATGTGAATTCCATATTCACTAGCCACCACCTGAGAGACGCTTGCATCTATGTCTAACTGATGCGAAAAAATCCAATTTCCAGACGGTGAGGAGAATGCTATTTGCCCGGCAGCGCCGTTTGAGGCTGGATAGTAGGCCGCAACCCCTCTATCAAAAGCCCATATACGTTGTGGAGATGCTGATGAAGCCGCCTCGCTCCGAATAGGAGAAAAAATGAGCGAGAGAAGAATTGTAGCGATTTTAACAACGTTGACCAACTTCTTCTCCTGACTATTAAACATCTTCGACACATAAATATATTTAACATGAGATCAGTATTGTATCTAACGAAAATTCTTCGACTCACAAATTTATTGATTTTTACTATTTGATTTTCCAATAAAATAATGTATTCTGCAATAAATCATCGCTCCAAATGTATAACGCCTTAAATTCGATATTTAATTTGAGTATTCACCGCTCATGTCCGGCCTCATCAATGACCGCAGTCACAGGCGACATTACGTGGTCAATAATCCGCCTTGTCTCGGTCTCGATCTCTGGTCGCACTGTCATGCCGGGCTCTAGCCTCAAGCGACCGCCACCGACCTCTAGCTCCGGACTATCGAGCGCGATGCGTGCGACGAAGAACAGATTGGTGATTTGGGGGAGCCCTCCAGATGCTGCATTTACCTGTCCTGCAGCCTTGGTATTCGTGTCCTGCAGTGCAACTGCGTTGTCGGCGGTAACCGCTTCGTCCGAGATGGAAACTACCTTGCCGCTGAAGGTGCCGTAGCGGGTGAACGGATAGGCGTCGGCCTAAGCCGCCCGCTCCTCCCAGACCTTCACCAGGGCGATGATCGTCTCGACGGCCTTCTCCATGTCCTGGACGCTCACCCATTCGAGCGGCGAGTGATAGGCATGGCCGCCCGTATAGATGTTGGGGCAGGGCAGGCCCATGAAGGAAAGGCGCGAGCCGTCTGTGCCGCCGCGAATGCTGTGGCGGACGGGTTCCAGGCCGACGCGGCGCACGGCTTCCTCTAGATTGTCCATGATCTCCGGATGGCGGTCGAGCACTTCCTTCATGTTGCGATACTGGTGCTTGACCGTGAAGCTGTGGCTCGAACCCGGATAGGTCGCCATGACCTCGCGGGTGATCTTTTCCAGCAGGTCTTCCTTATCCTTCAGACCGGCTTCGGTGAAGTCTCTGACGATGAGCTGAAGCTTTGCCGCTTCCATGCTGCCTGACATGTCGACCGGGTGGATGAAGCCTTCACGGCCCTCGGTGGTCTCCGGCGCGATGTCGCGGGGCAGGCGGGCGACGATGTCGCTTGCGGCCTTGATGGCATTCTCCATCTTGCCCTTGGCATAACCGGGATGCATGGCGACGCCCGTGATCTCGATGGTTACGCCGTCCGCCGAGAACGTCTCGTTCTCGATCTCGCCGACGGTCGAGCCGTCGAGCGTGTAGGCGAAGCGCGCGCCAAGCTTTTCAAGATCCACCTTGTCGGCGCCCCGGCCGATTTCTTCGTCGGTCGTGAAGAGGATCTTGATGGTGCCATGTGGAATGTGCGGGTTCGCCATGAGATGGGCGGCTGCCGTCATGATCTCGGCGACACCTGCCTTGTCGTCGGCGCCGAGCAGGGTGGTGCCGTCCGTCGTGACAATGTCGTTGCCGATCTGGTTGTTCAGCTGCGGATGGGAGGCAACGCGGATCACCTGGCTCGTGTCACCCGTCAGCGTGATGTCCCCGCCCTGGTAGTTGCGGACCAGCTGCGGTTTGACGTTCGTGCCGGTGAAGTCGGGTGCCGTGTCCATGTGGCTGCAGAAGCAGATGACGGGCACATCCTTGGCCGTGTTGGCTTGGATCGTCGCATAGACATTGCCATCCTCATCCAGATGCGCGTCGGTGAGGCCAAGCGCCAGCAGTTCGGAGACCAGCACGCGCCCTAGATCCTTCTGCTTTTCCGTCGACGGCTGAGCGTCGGAGGCCGGATCGGACTGCGTGTCGATGACGACATAGCGGAGGAAGCGGTCGAGAACGGTCTCGGTCATGGGCTGGGCCTTTCGTGGTATTCCTGCGATCACTGGCTGACTTTGGTGCCCAGATGGCGGTCGAAGAGCGTGATCATTTCCTGGGTTCGGGCATTGGCGCTCTCGGCGCCCAGCACCACGCCGATCAGGCGGCGGTTGCCATTGCTGGCCGAGGTCACGATGTTGTAGCCCGACGCATTGGTGAAGCCGGTCTTGATGCCCTCGGCGCCGGGATACTGCACCAGAAACGCATTGTGGCCGCGAAACTTCATGCTGCGGAATGTCATGCCGCGTGAGGCGAAGAGTTTGTATTCTTCCGGAAAGTCGCGCAGCAGCGCAAGGCCGAGCCTTGCCATGTCGGTGGCGGTCGTCACCTGACGCGGGTCGGGCAGGCCCGACGGGTTGGTGAAGACGGTATTCGTCATGCCGAGTTCGCGGGCTTTCGACGTCATCATCTGACCGAAGGCTTCCTCCGAACCGCCAAGGGTTTCAGCGACCGCTGTTGCCGCGTCGTTGGTGGACAGAACGACCATGCCCATGACCGCTTCCTGGACGCTGATCGTATTGCCGGCGCCGACTGCGAACTTGTAGGGCTCCTTGTCATTGGCGTTCTTCGAGATGACCAGTCGCTGGTTCCAGTCGAAACGGCCGGAATGCAGCGCCTCGAAAGTGAGGTAGAGCGTCATCATCTTGGTCAGCGATGCCGGATAAAGAACCTTGTCGGCGTTTTCCGCTTCCAGGATCGCACCGGTTCCCGCATCGACGAGGATATGGGCGTGGCCAGGTTTCTGGGTCTCTGCAGCTGACGGCGTGACGGCAGCCAGGAGGCTGAGAAGCAGGGCGGCGAATGACGCCAAGCGGAATGGGGATCGACCAATCATGAAGTAATCTGGACCTGTGCGACGGGATGGGACGTGCCTTGGATAGACCACTTGCCCCCGTGTGTCAGGGGGTAAGTCTCGGAAGAACCGGATTTGGCACGACTAAAAGGGGGCCGCGATGCCCGGTGGGCTTCGTTGGGGCGGACACTGGCGCTGAACTGGCTGTTCACTGGCCGGGCTTCAGGTCAGCCGTTTCCTTCAAATAGGGTTCGGAGAAGTCCGTGCGGAGTTCGATCCAGACCGGCAGGTGGTCCGAGATCTCGTGCGTGCGCCAGTTGGAGAAGGCCTTCTCTGTCTGCGGATAGGTCCCCGCGGGCAGGGCGGCAATAGCAGGATCGGCAGCCATGGCCGCATAGCTGGCCGCCTCTGTCTGAATGTAGACTGCCTCGTGCCAGGGTATGATGTCGCCCCGTAGCAGGTTTTCGCTGTCCAGGGGGCCGGTAAATGCGATCTGGTCGTAGGCTTTCTTTCCATCGAGCGAGGAGGGTGGCAGTGGCGAGACGCTGAACCCGTTGTCGAGCAGCGCTTGCCCGCCCGGGTCCTTGAGATCGACGATATTCATGTCGCCGAGCATAATGTGGACTTCGTCCGTGGCCTTCGCACGCTTGGTGAGTTCGGCGGCGATGACGCGGATCTCGTCCTCCCGCAGCGGTCGATTTTCCTTTTCCTCGAACACGATATGGGTCGAACAGAGGGTGAAGCGGAACCAACCGGCCTGGAAGGCTGCGAAGAAGGGTGTGCGACCAATCTGCTCATCACCGGGCAGGGCGCCCTTGGAAAAGACCATTTCCCCGATCAGATTGCGGAAGAAAACGCGATTGCGATTGTAGGCAAAAGCCATGCGCTCGTAATTGCCGCGGCCTGAACCGGAGCTGTCATTGATGAAATAGGTCCAGTTGGGCCCGAGCAGCCGCATGAGGCGCTCCATCGAGGCAATGTCCTTGACCTCCTGGATGGCGCAGATGTCGAAATGGTCTATGATTTCGGCAATATAGTGCATGCTTTCGTTGAGGCGCAGCCGACCGCCGTCAAAGTGACGTATGTTCCACGAGCCGATGATCAGCGAATTGGGCCGGCGCGCCGTGGTGATCCTGCTGTTCAGCAGCGCACGCAGCCGAAGAATGCGCTCGGCGATCCAGCCGGCCTGGCCTGGACGATCCTTTCCGCGGGGATAGGTCCGTTCGTCGCGCAATGTTTTGTAAAATGCCATGATGCCCCTCCATCGTGCTAAAAAGCCGCTGTAGTCCCACCTTGCCGAAGTGAGTAAAGCGCGAATTGGATTGGGTATCAATGGTTGTGTCTCTGTCGACGCCATCGACCATGCTGTGTGATGGAACCTGGCCTGTCATCAAAACGTCGCCTTGCGCTTGACTTGTCGGTCTCTTGCCACTAATGACCCCTCCAACGCCGGGCCGAAATGCCCGGTGTTTGTTTTGACATGTCCCGTGGTTTTCTCCGTTCGCTGACGTGAGAAGCCTGTCAGAACCTCTCAGAAGGAGGTTCAGAGGAGGGCGTGTTTCCTTAAGCGGTTTGGCAACAAACCGCTCTAACCTGTTGAAAAGGAAATACGGATGAGCAAGCGCGCATCTTCCAAGTATAAAATTGACCGCCGTATGGGCGAGAACATCTGGGGCCGTCCTAAGTCCCCGGTAAACCGCCGCGAATACGGCCCTGGCCAGCACGGCCAGCGCCGCAAGGGCAAGCTTTCCGACTTCGGCGTGCAGTTGCGCGCCAAGCAGAAGCTCAAGGGCTACTACGGCGACATCCGCGAGAAGCAGTTCCGCGCCACCTACGACGAAGCAAACCGTCGCAAGGGCGATACCGGTGAAAACCTGATCGGCCTGCTCGAGTCGCGTCTGGACGCCATCGTCTACCGCGCCAAGTTCGTACCGACGGTCTTCGCTGCCCGCCAGTTCGTCAACCATGGCCACGTCACGGTTAACGGCGTTCGCGTCAACATCGGTTCTTACCGCTGCAAGGCTGGCGACGTCATCGAAGTTCGCCAGAAGTCGAAGCAGATGGTCACCGTTCTGGAATCCGTATCGCTCGCCGAGCGTGACGTTCCTGACTACATCGAAGTCGACCACAACAAGATGGTTGCCACCTTCGTTCGCGTTCCTGGCCTGTCGGATGTTCCGTACCCGGTCATCATGGAACCGAACCTGGTCGTCGAATTCTACTCGCGCTAATTGCTCGCGAGACGGATTTGTGGAAAGCCGCCCTTCGGGGCGGCTTTTTCTGTTTGCAGTGCAGCGCTGCCTGGGGAAGATGACGCGGCACAAAAGCGGTTGAAGGAAACGAGATGGATCTGCAGTTGATCGCCGACGAGATCGTCAACGCGCTTGAGCCGCGCCTGGGGGAGGGCAAGGTCGCCGACTACATTCCGGAGCTCGCCCGGGTGGAGCCAAAGCAGTTTGGCATCGCGATCACTACCGTCGACGGCCAGACCTTCAAGGCGGGCCATGCTGATACGGCCTTCTCGATCCAGAGTATCTCCAAGGTCTTCATGCTGACGCTGGCGCTCGGCAAGGCGGGCGAGTCGATCTGGAAGCGCGTCGGTCGCGAACCCTCCGGCTCCTCCTTCAACTCAATCGTCCAGCTCGAACACGAGCATGGCATTCCGCGCAATCCCTTCATCAATGCCGGCGCAATCGTGGTCACCGACATGGTCCTGGCCGGGCACAAACCGCGCGAGGCGATTGGCGAATATCTGCGCTTGATGCGCTATCTCGCCGATGACGAGACACTGTCGATCGACGAGAAGGTGGCGCAGTCGGAGCAGCGCACCGGTTACCGCAATTTCGCGCTGGCCAACTTCATGCGTGGCTTCGGCAATCTCGATCATCCGGTCGAACACACGCTCGGTGTTTACTTCCACCAATGCGCGCTGGCGCTGTCCTGCGTCCAGCTTTCCCATGCGGGCCTGTTCCTCGCCAACAGGGGCACCAATCCGCTGACGGGCTTCTCGGTCGTCTCGCCGAAGCGTGCGCGCCGCATCAATGCCTTGATGCTGATGTGCGGGCATTATGATGGTTCGGGCGATTTCGCCTATCAGGTCGGCCTGCCTGGCAAGTCCGGCGTCGGCGGCGGCATCCTTGCGGTGGCGCCGGGCAAGGCCTCGATTGCGGTCTGGTCGCCCGGCCTCAACAAGGTCGGCAATTCGGCGCTCGGTTCGGCCGCGCTCGAAATGCTGGCCACTCGAACCGGGTGGTCCGTGTTCGGGACTTGATCTTCAGGGCCGCAACAGGCATTGCAAGGCAGAATTGCCGCCGAGGCCGGAGCCGCAGATGAACCTCGTGAACACGATCGATAGTCAGAATGCCGCCGCGCTCGACGGCGAGGACGAGCTCGACCTGTCGACCGTGCATCCGGTCTTTGCCAATGCGCCGCGCTCCGTGTCGTTCAACAAGCTGCGCAAGCGGCTTATACGGCAGGTGCGCCAGGCGCTCACCGATTTCGACATGCTGAAGGGCCAGCAACGCTGGCTGGTCGGTCTCTCCGGCGGCAAGGACAGCTACGGCCTGATGGCCATCCTGCTCGATCTGCAATGGCGCGGTCTGCTGCCGGTCGAACTCATCGCCTGCAATCTCGACCAGGGTCAGCCGAATTTTCCTAAACACGTCTTGCCGGAATATCTCGCCTCGATTGGGGTGAAGCACCGGATCGAATATCGCGACACCTATTCGATCGTGAAGGAAAAGGTGCCAAGCGGCGGCACCTATTGCTCGCTCTGTTCGCGGCTGCGTCGCGGCAATCTCTACCGGATCGCGCGGGAGGAGGGTTGTGATGCCCTGGTGCTCGGTCATCACCGCGAGGACATCCTCGAAACCTTTTTCATGAACTTCTTCCATGGCGGCCGTCTTTCGGCCATGCCGGCAAAGTTGCTCAACGACGAGAAGGATCTCTTCGTGATGCGCCCGCTCGCCTATGCCGCTGAAGAGGATATGGCGCGCTTCGCCCAGGCTATGCAATTCCCCATCATCCCTTGCGATCTTTGCGGTTCTCAAGACGGGCTTCAGCGCAATGCGATGAAGGAGATGCTGGCCGGGATCGAATCAAAGATGCCGGGCCGCAAGGATGCGATGCTGAGGGCACTCGCCCATGTCGATCCGTCACATCTGATGGACCCCAAGCTCTTCGATTTTGCCGGGCTGATGGCAACGAAGGCCGGTTAAGCGCTGCACTGCACCCATTGTTGCGGCCTTGCTTGTAAAGACACGGGAAAAATCGACGCAAACCTGTTGTAAGGGGTTCCAAGGCTGGACTGCGCATGGGGCATCTTGCACATTGCGCGCGGACAGGGACGGCGAGCAGTGCTTTGCGGCTCTGGTAAAGTGTGTGGGAGTAGGAATGTCTGAGGTCGCTCAGCCTTCGGTGTCGAGGCGTGCCGTGTTTCTCGTCGGAGGGTATGAACGCAACGACGCTACCGGCTTCTTCCGGCGGATCGGTCGCGAGATGGACCGTTTCCGCAAATGCTGGTCCGTCGAAGCGGCGCTCGCAACGCCGGTCGAGGCGTCCAAAGGGGCTGCGACCACCGCATCCGTCGACTATCGCGGGCCGGATGGCACCTGCCGGTCCGACATCACCTTTCTGAGCTTTGATGACATCGTGAAGCATGACGGCGCCAGACCCTTCGTGGTCAGGCTCGGCGCCTATCTGCTTGCCTTCTTCGACTATGTCTTCAGCGGCACCATGTTCCGCTTCTTTGCAACGAACTGGCGCTTCGCTCTCTATTTCCTCTATCCCTTCGTGATGCTGGTGTTCTTTGCCTGGCTGGGCACGATCGCCTATCGGCTCACGGGTGCCTTGCCGCTTCCCGGTGGCCCCGTTATTCCGGCACTGGTCGGGGCTTGCGTCGCCTATGTCGTTGGCCGCTTCATCGGTCAGCGCTACTTCGTCTTCCATCTGATGGATCTCTGGTCGTTTAGCCGGGAGCACCTGCATTGCCGCCGTTCGGAAATGGATGCCCGCATAGACGTCTGGGCCTCGCTGATCGTCGAGCGGTGCTCGGCCGCCGACTATGATGAAGTTCTCCTTGTCGGGCATTCGACCGGTGGCGCGCTGATCCTCGATGTCGCGCACAAGGTTGCGGAACGACTGGTTGCCGAGGGGCGGCCGGTCAACTTCAAGCTTGTCACGGTTGGCTCGACCTCGCTGAAGGTCGCGCTTCATCCGGCAGCGAAACGCGCCCGCGAACGGCTCCAGGCTCTATCCGGCTATCCCGGTATAAACTGGACCGAGTTCCAGGCGCTGACCGACATCATCAACTTCTACAAGTGTGACCCTTATGCGCGTGCTGGCCTCACGCATCAGCGCGGAGATCAGTTCCCACGGCAGTATCAGGTCCGCATCCGCGACATGCTGGAACACGACGCCTACAAACGCGTGAAGAAGAACTTCTTCCGGGTTCACTATCAGTTTATCTCGGCCAACAGCCGGCGCTATTTCTATGATTTCTTCATGATCTGCTGTGGCACGCGACCGGTCGAGGCCGTAAGAGGCGATACTCTGCCGCTTGCGGTGGAGGCAGGCAAAACGGCAGAGGCAGTGTCATGATCCGTACATCCTTCATCATCTGGGCCCTGATGCTCGTGACCTGGTGCGCCATGCGCTATCCGGCCATGCGTCGGGCGCGCCGCCAGAAGACCCGGGTCGACCGCCGCTCAACGCTCGACATCTCCCTGCTTGTCACCTGCACCTTCGGACTGGTCGTCATGCCGATCGTCTGGCGGCTCGGCATCTTCGATGGCTTCGCCGATCGCGGGCAGGGGATCGTCCTCGTGATACTGGGGACGCTGACCGGCATCGCCTTTCTCTGGCTCTTCCGGCGCAGCCACAAGGATCTCGGCAAGAACTGGTCCGTGACGCTCGAAGTTCGGGAAGGCCATCAGCTGGTTACAGGCGGCGTCTATGCCCATGTCCGGCATCCGATGTATGCCTCATTCCTGCTCTGGGGCATCACCCAGGCTTTGCTGATCCCGAACTGGATCGCAGGCCTTGCCGGTCTTGTCGCGGTGATGGCTCTCTATGCCGTCCGCCAGTCGCGCGAAGAAGCGATGATGCGGGATACATTCGGCGCCGAATACGACGCCTATTGCGCCCGCACCAAGCGGCTCATCCCCGGCGTTTTCTGAGACGCCTCAGCGCTTGCGCAGCGCCTGTGTGATTTCCTTGATCGCCCGATCATGAAGCGCCGGGTTCTTGTCGATGTTGAAGTGACCGATGCCCTTGATGGCGGTTTCGCCCTGGCGCAGGTTGATGTTGGCGAGCTCGCCCTTGAAGCCGGGCGCCGGCAGGACAGGCGACCAGAGGTTTTCGCCACCGGTATAGAAATTCAGCGTCTTCTTGACGTTGCTCGGCACAGGACCCTTGCCGGTCGGATCGAAGCTCAGGATCAGCGCCACCGGGATCTTCATCGGCTGCAGGGCACTTGCCACCGAGAATGTCATATCGGCACCCAGCGAATGACCGATGAGCACGATCGGGCGGGCATCCTTCGATTCCCGATAGCGGTCGGCGATCTTGCGGGCAAAGGCCTGGGCATTGGGCAGCGAGAGAACCTCCGCCTTGATCCCGTCTTCGGTGAGCTGTTTTCCGAGCGTGTCCAACCCCGTCGAGAAGATATTGGCGAAGCCGCGGAAGAGATAGACCTGACCGGTCGCCAGCTTCGGCTTGCGGGGTTTTGCTGCTTCGGCGGGCAGGGCGGAGGCAGCAAGGATCAGCGATGCATGGGAAAGAAGGGCGCGCCTGGAGATCATGTCGGGAGGTGGTCCTGAAAAAGCAGTTGTTTCGAATTCATGCATGATTCAGGCCGGCTGACAACCGGATTGGGCGGGATTGGCATGCCTTTCGGCCTGTACTTAACCATTGTCTCCGGGCTAGCGCACTTCAGGCAGAAAGAGACCCGCTTTCGATGCCCTCGCTCCGTTCTCACACAATTCCGGACGCAAAACTGCTTCGCACTTTTGCTGGAATTGCACTAGAACGGGCGCAACCGGACGGTGCGACTGGGTCGCGCCATGCCTCAAGCATCAGGAGACGCCTCATGACTGCCGCCATCGATATCGCCGCCCTTGCCAATCTCCTGCAGGAGGCTGCCGTCGAGGAGATCCTGCCGCGCTTTCGCAATCTTGGTGATGGCGATATCAGGATGAAGACGGAGGCGATCGACCTTGTCACGGAAGCCGACGAGGCTGCCGAGCGACTGATCCGCAAGGGCATCGAGGGCCTGATGCCCGACGCCCTGTTTGTTGGGGAAGAATCGGTCGCGGCGGATCCTGCCCTCCTTGATCGCCTCAAGGATGCGGATCTTGCTGTCATCGTTGATCCGATCGACGGAACCTTCAACTTCGCCTCCGGGCTCAGCCTCTTCGGCGTCATGCTCGCCGTGGTCTCCAAGGGCGAGACCGTGGCCGGTGTGATCTATGATCCGATCGGCAACGACTGGGCGCTTTGCGAAAAGGGATCCGGTGCCTGGCTCTATCGCACGGATGGCGCCCAGGAGCAGATGTTCATGCGGCCGAGCGGTCCGCTCGAGCAGATGATCGGCATTGCCAATACCGGCTTCTTCGATCTTGAGATGCGCCGCAAGATCCTGTCGAACCTTGCCGAGGTCCGGCTCTTCACCAGCTACCGCTGTGCGGCTCATGAATACCGGCTGCTCGGCCAGGGGCACATGGATTTCGCGATGTACAACAAGCTGATGCCCTGGGATCACCTCGGCGGTGCCTTGATGATGCAGGAAGCGGGCGCCCATGTCGCGCGCTTCGACGGATCACCCTATCTGCCGCATCATACGTCGGGTGGATTGCTGGTCGCAGCTGATGAAGACGCCTGGCAGGAATTGCGGGAGCGGATCTTCACGGTCGACTGATAGAGAAAAGGCCCGGCTTAGACCGGGCCTTTCCATTTCACAGGGGTGCGGTTCGTTCAAACCGGTTTGTTCTGCGCCTGGAACAACCGGCCCTTTTCGCCGATCAGGACGAAGACGAGGCCGATGACGCCGACCACGAAGAAGCCAGCCACCATGGGCAAAGCCGTGCCGTTGAAGGCCTGGCCGATCGCGGCACCGATGATCGAGCCACCGATCGTGCCCATGAAGCCCAGAACCGACGAGGCGGTGCCGGCGACGTGGCCGAGCGGCTCCATTGCCAGCGAGTTGAAGTTCGAACCGATCCAGCCGAACTGGAACATCGCCAGCGCGAAGAAGGTGATGAACAGCGCAAACGGCATCGGCGCCGGACCGACGAGCTGCACCACAAGCCAGATCAGATTGATTGCAATGAAGCCCAGCAACGAGGCATGGGACAGCTTGCGCATGCCGAATCGGCCGACCAGTTTGGCGTTGACGAAGGAGGAGAGTGCCATGAACAGGGCGACAGCGGCAAAGGCAACCGGGAACCAGACGCCGAGGCCGTAGATGCCGACATAGATCTGCTGGGCCGAGTTGATGAAGCCGAACAGGGCGCCGAAGATGAAGGTGCTGGCGATCGTGTAACAGAGGGCCACACGATTGGTCAGCACGATGCGGAAACCGTCGAAAATGACCTTCACCGTGAACGGGCGCACGTCTTCCGGCGCCAGTGTCTCGGGGAGGCGGACATACATCCAGGCGCCGACGATGACGGCGATCACCGCCATGAAGACGAAGATCCAGTGCCAGTCGCCGAAGAGCATGATGACCTGGCCGGTGCCGGGCGCAACGACCGGGATGACCATGAAGACCATCATGATCAGCGACATGACCTCCGCCATCTGGCGACCGCCGAAGACGTCACGAACGATTGACACGGTGATGACGCGGGTCGCGGCCGAGCCGATGCCCTGGATGAAGCGCAGCAGCAGCAGCGATTCGAAGGAGGGCACGAAAACCACGGCCAGCGAGGAGACGACATAGATCGCTAGGCCGACGATCATCGGGATGCGCCGGCCGAAACGGTCGGCGATCGGGCCATAGAAGAGCTGCGCGATGCCGAAGCCGATCAGATAGGCGGAGACGACATATTGCCGATGGTTCTCGTTCTCGACATTGAGTGCCGCTCCGATTTCCTGCAGGCCCGGCAGCATGATGTCGATGGCGAGCGCATTGAGCGCCATCAGGAAAGCCATCAGGGCAATGAACTCGGCACGCCCCATGCCACCTAAGGCCTTGGGAGCGGACTGTAATGAATCTGACATGAACTATGACCTTATAACGGCATGAAGGCGTTGCTTGGGACAACGCCTTCATCGCCTGGATATTTTTTAGAGGCCTTGCGGCCGGTAGGGTCAGGCGGCGCCGCGAACGGCGATGCCCTGGTCTTCGAAATGCGTCTTGAGTTCGCCCGCCTGGAACATTTCACGGACGATATCGCAGCCGCCGACGAATTCGCCCTTGATGTAAAGCTGCGGAATGGTCGGCCAGTTGGAATAGGCCTTGATGCCTTCACGGATTTCCATGTCGGCCAGCACGTTTACGCCCTTGTAGTCCACGCCGAGGTAGTCGAGAATCTGGACGACCTGGCCCGAGAAACCACACTGCGGGAACTGCGGGCTGCCCTTCATGAACAGGACCACGTCGTTGGTCTTGACTTCGTTGTCGATGAATTCGTGGGCGCTCATGTCATTTGTCCTTTCACATGCCGTTCAAGGCGGCAGCTTTGCTTTGCCGTAGAAATAGCAACACAGCTCGCCTTTTGCCAGTGGCGAGTTTGCGGCTACGGCTGAATTAACGGGCCCGCTGGCGGCTGCGCTTGGCAGCAGAGCGGCGGCGGCTCACCTGCTTGCGGGCCGGGGCCTTCACGCGCTTGGTCGTCTTGCGCACGAAGCGTCCCGTCGTTGCGGAGCGGGTCTGGCGCTTGCGCCGACGCGTCGTGCCGCTGCGGGTCGATTTCTTCAGGATTTCCTTGAGGACGCCTTCGACGACGTCCTTGACGATGTTTCCGAGCAGATCCGCCATGTTTATCCCTCTTTCACCCACGGTTCTGGATGGTTTTGTTCCATACGCTCTTTAAATCAGCGCAAATCTCGTCTAGCAAGCGCCACCTGCGGCCGCCTGCCGTCGATTGAGTGACCGCTTTCATGATCCACAGCCGTATCGTCCTGCATTTCCCGGGTTTCGAACCCCTCAATGCAGAATCCCATCGCCAGCGCTATGAGCGCTCCGCCGCTCAGGCTGCCCGGATCTGGCAGGCACGCTTCGATGTGGGCGGGCTCTCTGTCGATGAAACGGGTGCGCACTTTCCGGTGGATGCCGAGGTGGCCGGCTGGGCGACGCGTTCCGATATCCATGTGTTCGACCACAATGATCTGATCACCGCGATGCGGTCCGAGCCGGTCTGGCTGCAGATTGCAAACGGCTTCAAGGCGGGCTTCGACGTCGTGCGGCAGGGCGGAGCCTTCGGCTATTTTCGCCATGCCTGGCGTTTCGGCCTGTTCTTTCTCTTCCCCTTCCTGTTACTGGCCGCCGGTCTGGCACTCGGGGTCAATATCGCGGCCATTCCGTCAACATTCGACCTGTCGTCTTGGTGGTTCCTCCTCACCGTGCCTGCCGGCGCCCTCGTCTTTCGCTATGGTGTTATCCGCTTCTCGGATCGCTATCATGTGCTGCATCTGCTGGCCGACTGGCGGCTCGCGGTTGCCGTTGCCGAGAACCGGTCGGAGGTCGCATCCTTCATCGAGACTGCTGCAGATCAGGCGATCGCTGCGCTCAAGCAGCCGTCGGACGAAATCCTGGTCACATCGCACAGCATGGGCGCCAATTTTGCCCTGTCTGTCGTCGGTCGCCTGATCGAGAAGGCACCTGACGTTCTCAAGGGACGGCGGATCGTGTTCGTCACGCTGGGTGGAGCGGCTCTCCAGTGCAGTCTATTGTCGAGCGCGACCGTCCTTCGCCGTCGGATCGGAAGCGTCGCGCGTGCTCACTCGATCGACTGGTTCGACATCCAGTGCCTGACCGACCCGATCCATCTCTACAAATGTCATACGGTGGCGCTGTCTGGTCACAAGGATGCGCCGCAGCCGAAGCTGGTTTTCGTCCGTTTCAAGCACGCGATGTCGCCGGAGCGCTACGAGAAGAACCGCCGCGATTTTCTGCGCATGCACCGGCAATATGTCCTCGGCCCCGACCAGCCGAGTGGCTTCGACTTCACCTTGATGACGGCTGGGCCACTCCCGGCGAACAGCTTCGAAGCGCTGGATTCGACACGCGCTCCGGTCATCCACCCGATGTCATGAAAAAGGCCCGCCGGTGAACGGCAGGCCTTAGATTTCGTCTCGGCAAGGACAGCCCGATCAGTCGGGAATGCTGGTCTGCAGCGCGAGTGCGTGCAGCACGCCGCCCATATTGCCCTTCAGCGCGTCATAGACCATCTGGTGCTGCTGGACGCGGCTCTTGCCCCGGAAGGCTTCGGCGACGACCTCGGCGGCATAGTGATCACCGTCTCCGGCGAGGTCGCGGATAACGACCTTCGCGCCCGGAATGCCGGCCTTGATCATGTCTTCGATGTCGCCTGGTTTCATCGGCATGTAACAGATCCCTCATGCAAATCAGCAATGCGAGAACTATCCTGCATTCGCCGAAGTCTTTCAATGGGGTAGGCCGCGCCTACCCCATGCTCCACAGGCATGTGATCGAATGCCTCAGGCGAGTTCGCCGTCCATGAGCGCAGGGAACCAGGCTTCATGGGTCGTCTTGAGGTCTTCGACCGCAACTGGTTTGGCATCGCCGAGCACGACGTTTGAACCGCCGGTACGGCCGATCCACGGGCAGAAGACGCCAGCGGCTTCGGCGCGTACCTGAACCTGATCGACATTGTTCTCGGTGACGGTCACAACGTAGCGCCCCTGGTCTTCGCCATAGAAGACGGCGATCGGGTTCGCATCATTCAAGGCGTTGACATGCGCGCCAATGCCGGAGGCCATGGACATTTCGGCGACGGCGAGCGCCAGGCCACCCGACGAGCAGTCGTGAACGGCAGTCGCCAGACCGTCCTGGATCAGGCCGCGGACAAAGTCGCCGACCTTCTTTTCATGCTCGAGATCCACATGCGGGGCCGGGCCGTCGGTGCGGCCGTGAATGTCGCGCAGGTAGACGGACTGGCCGAGATGCGTGCCCCAGCCGGACGGCGCACCAGCGAGCAGGATGGCCTCGCCCTGGGCGGCAAAGCGGATGCGGGCCATCTTCTTCCAGTCCTTCATCAGGCCAACGCCGGCAATGGTCGGGGTCGGCAGGATGCCCTGGCCATTGGTCTCGTTGTAGAGCGAGACATTGCCCGATACGATCGGGAAGTCGAGCGCGAGGCAGGCCTCACCGATGCCCTTGATGGCGAAAACCAGTTGGCCCATGATTTCAGGCCGCTCGGGATTGCCGAAGTTCAGGTTGTCGGTGGCCGCGAGCGGAAGTGCGCCGGTCGCGGTGATGTTGCGCCAGCATTCGGCCACCGCCTGCTTGCCGCCTTCAAACGGGTCGGCCTCGACGTAACGCGGGGTGACGTCGGAGGAGAATGCGAGCGCCTTGGAGGCGTGACCTTCGACGCGGATCACGCCGGCATCGCCGCCCGGCAGCTGCAGCGAATTGCCCTGGATCAGCGTGTCATACTGCTCATAGACCCAGCGGCGCGAGGAGTTGTTGGCGGAGCCAACCAGCTTCAGCAGCGCGTCTGCGACGTCGCCGGCCGGAATGTCGTTCTCGGCGAGCGGGGCAGGGGTCTTCGGTTCGATCCAGGGGCGATCGTATTCCGGGGCTTCGTCGCCGAGTTCCTTGATTGGCAGGTTCGCGACTTCTTCGCCCTGATGGATGACGCGAAAGCGCAGGTCGTCTGTCGTGTAGCCGACGATCGCGAAGTCTAGGCCCCACTTGACGAAAATCGCCTTGGCGACCTCTTCCTTGGAAGGCTCAAGCACCATGAGCATGCGCTCCTGGCTTTCCGACAGCATCATTTCATAGGCCGTCATGCGCTCTTCGCGCACCGGCACCTTGTCGAGATGCAGCTCGATGCCGAGGTCGCCCTTGGCGCCCATTTCAACAGCCGAGCAGGTGAGGCCGGCAGCACCCATGTCTTGGATCGCGATGACGGCGCCGGTCTTCATCAGTTCGAGGCAGGCTTCGAGCAGGCACTTTTCGGTGAAGGGGTCGCCAACCTGAACGGTCGGGCGCTTCTCTTCGATCGACTCGTCGAATTCTGCCGATGCCATGGTCGCGCCGCCGACGCCGTCGCGACCGGTCTTGGCACCGAGATAGACAACGGGAAGGCCGACGCCCTTGGCTTCCGAGAGGAAGATGCCGTCCGCCTTGGCAAGGCCGGCAGCGAATGCGTTGACCAGGATATTGCCGTTGTAGCGCGCGTCGAATTCTACTTCACCGCCGACCGTGGGAACACCGAAGGAGTTGCCGTAGCCGCCGACACCGGCGACTACCCCGGCAACCAGGTGCTTGGTCTTCGGGTGATCGGGCGCGCCGAAGCGCAGAGCGTTCATTGCGGCCACGGGACGTGCGCCCATGGTGAAGACATCGCGCAGAATGCCGCCGACGCCGGTTGCCGCGCCCTGATAGGGCTCGATGTAAGACGGGTGGTTGTGGCTCTCCATCTTGAAGACCACGACGTCGCCGTCATCGATGTCGACCACACCGGCGTTTTCCCCCGGACCCTGAATGACGCGCGGACCCTTGGTTGGCAGCGTCTTCAGCCACTTCTTGGAAGACTTGTACGAGCAGTGCTCGTTCCACATCGCCGAGAAGATGCCAAGCTCGGTGAAGGTCGGCTCGCGTCCGATCAGGTTCAGGATGCGATCGTATTCGTCCGGCTTCAGGCCGTGGCTTGCGATCAATTCTGCGGTGATGGGACGGGAGTTGGAAACGGTCATCTGGCTCTCAGGGCAATGGGAGATCGGTGGGAGATCGGTTTCGAGGCAGGCTATAACCCAAGCCTGCGCCCGGCGCACTTGAAAAATGCGCGCAATCAGGCCTTTCCTGCCGCTTTCCAGCACAAGAAGCCTTGGCTATTCGCTATGGTCAGACGATGGCGCTGGTGCCGAGCGGCGACTGGTCGAGGATGCGCCGAACCGTCTTCAGCCCTTCGATCGAAATCGAACGTTCGCGGCCCTCGCTGAAGCCGACGCGGACATGGTGATAGACCCGCGACGAACGGGCGGGCTTGAACTCGTCCTCGTCGTCGATCAGAACATCGGCATCGAGCACCGCCTGCTTGAAGGTGCCGGACATCCAGGGCTCCGGAAGCTTCAGCCAGAAGAAGGGTAGGCGCGGATGGGAGCGGAAGTCCTTGCCGGCAAAGAGCTCGCGGACGACCGCTTCGCGCCCGCCGATTTCCGCCAGCACCTTGCCGCGGATTTCGCTTGCGGCGCCCGACAGCACCAGCCGGGCGGAGAGTTCAGCGAGAAGAAAAGGCAGGCCGCCGCTCACCATCTTCTGGGTCACGCGGACGCGCTGGCTCATGTGGGGCGGACAGGCGACCCAGCCGCCGCGCACGCCGGCTGCGACACATTTCGACAGTCCGTTGAGCAGGAAGGTTCGGTCTGGCGCGAGTTCGGCCAGCAGCGGAATCTCGTCTGCGATCATGCCGCCGTAGAGATAGTCTTCGATCAGCCAGACGTTGTATTTGCGGGCAATGGCGACGATGTCCTTGCGCCTGGAAAGCGGGAGCGTCGCGAGCGTCGGGTTCTGCCCTGATGACATGATGAAGGCGGCCTTCGGATGCTCCCGGGCGCAGACCCGCTCGAAATCTTCCGGGAGGATCCCATCCTGGTCCGAATCGACCAAGGCGATCTGCCGGCCCATCAGGTTGGCGCTGCGCGAGACCTGCGAATAGGTCAGATGCTCGCAGACGATCCGGTCGCCTGCGCCGCTGACGGCAGCGACAACGGCGTTGATCCCGGCATGGACGCCAAGTTGCGGCAGGATCTGTTCGGCGTCTGGTGTCCAGCTGCCCGAAGAAAGCCATTGCCGGCCAGCCTCTAGCCAGTCGGGGGAAAGGGTTCGGGTGTAGCTCGAAATCTCGCCCGGATGGGCAGAAGCGATCTCCGCCATGATGCGCCCGACCAGTTCTGCCTGGCCGACATCAATTGCGGCCGTCGTGTCGAAGCGCAGCTTGCCCGGCGGTGGGATGATGGCGCGTGTGCCGCCATAGTTGATCGACACGGGATCGCGGGGCGGCGCCGCGCCGCTATCGTCGTTGCCTTGGACATAGGTGCCGCGACCGACCTCGCCGGTAACAAGCCCTCTTTCCCGCAGCAAGGCATAGGCACGTGAGATTGTCCCTATTGTCACCCCGACGTCATAGGCGAGATCGCGCTGCGGCGGCAATTTGGCGCCATTGGGCAGGGCGCCTGATTTGATGGCGTTTTCCGCTTCGTCCGCGATGCGAACATAAAGCGGACCAGTACCTGTATCGAGGGAAGGGAGCCAATTTGTCATGATGACAATTCTATAGATTGTCACCCCATAGGAGTCAATTCATATGCTGTCATCACAGGAATTGACATCGGGAATTTTCGTTATGGTGACAATAGAGACAATCGGTGCGAAGACCGGGGTTGCCCCGGTTCAGCCGCCAAGATTTGCGTGGCTGGTTGCGACCATTCAGGCTGCGGGAAGGGCATTGGCGCTGTGGCGGCGGCGGCGGACGACACGCGTCCATCTCTCACAGTTGACCGACGACCAGCTGCGGGATGTGGGCCTGTCGCCTGATGTAGCCGAGCGTGAAATCAGGAAGTCGCGTCTGCTGCTGGTCGAGCGGCCTTATCAGCCGCCGTTCTGATCAGCAGTCGTTCCTGCCATTCGCCCAGCGGACGACGTCCTGGCGGATCCGTGGTGCGACATTTTCGTTCAAAAGAGGGCCGAACGCGTCGAGGCGAGGGGGCGTCCCCTCGGCCTGAACCACGAGCACGGGGCGGTCGTCGCGGGATCCCTTGCGAACCAGCAGGATGCGTGGACGACCGGAGAAGGAGCTCAGTTCAGGGGAAAGCTGGTAGGTCCGGAAAGCGGCGTCTCCGGATTTGAACCAGCAGCGGTTCGCAGCGACCGCCACCTTTTCCATGATGTCGAGCGCGGACTGTCCACGTACTGCGGGCCTGGGAGCCTCAGGCTTGCAGGCCGTGAGGCTCGTTGCTGCAAGGAGAATGACGGAGAAGGCGAAGCGGCGCATGGGCGATCTTTCGGCTGACTGCCGCCTTCCCTTAAAGGTCTGTGGTTAAGCGAAGCTTACTTCAGGCCGCGATGACGTCGAGGGCCGAGGCGAAGATGCCGCGACCGTCATTGCCGCCATGGGCTGCCTCGATCAGGTTTTCCGGATGCGGCATCATGCCGAGAACGTTGCCGCGGGCATTGATGACGCCGGCGATGTCGTTCATCGAGCCGTTCGGATTGGTGCCGTCGGCATAGCGGAAGACCACCTGGCCATTGCCCTCGATCGTCTTCAGCGTTTCGGCATCGGCGAAGTAGTTGCCGTCGTGGTGAGCGACCGGGCAGCGAATGATCTGACCCTTGGCATAGGCGCGGGTGAAGTCGGTATCCGCGTTCACCACTTCCAGCTTGATTTCCTTGCAGACGAACTTGAGCGACTGGTTGCGCATCAGGGCGCCTGGCAGCATGCCGGCTTCGACCAGGATCTGGAAGCCGTTGCAGACGCCGATGACCTTGACGCCCTTTTCGGCCTTTTCCTTGATCGCCTGCATCACCGGCATGCGGGCTGCGATCGCGCCGCAGCGCAGGTAGTCCCCATAGGAGAAGCCGCCCGGGATGACGATCAGGTCGACATCGGGAATATCCGTCTCGGTCTGCCAGATCGTGACGGGCGCATGGCCGGAGATCTTGGTGAGAGCCGCGATCATGTCGCGGTCACGGTTGAGGCCTGGGAGCTGGACGACGGCTGATTTCATGGCTGTGGCTCAAACCTTGCTTGGGCCTCTGCGAGTTCACGCAATTCGAGGCGATCTTCTATCCGGTCGAGACGAACAAGAACCTGCGCCATAGTTCCATGCAGATTGTTCAAGTCGCCTTGCATGACGTGCATGTGGCTGCGAAGGCTTATAATGTCCTGCCTCAGTCCTCGATTGTCTTCGCGCATATTCGCCAAATCGGCATGGACGCGTTTCAACAACTCATACATGAGTTCGTTCGTTATCTCGGCCATCGCGCATCTCCGTCAACCCTTAGGCGATGGAGATAGTATAATTCTCGATAACCGTGTTGGCGAGGAGCTTTTCACACATGGCCTTGAGGTCGCTTTCGGCCTTCGCCTTGTCGGTGCCTTCGACTTCAAGGTCGAAAACCTTGCCCTGGCGGACCTGGCCTACGCCGTCGAAACCGAGGGCGCCGAGTGCGCCTTCAATGGCCTTGCCCTGTGGGTCGAGGACGCCGTTCTTCAGGGTAACGGTGACACGTGCCTTGATCACTGATCTCTTCTCCGAAGCTTACTTGACGAGAACCGGGCCGGTGCCACGGATCGGTTCGTTTTCATTGATGATGCCGAGCCGGCGGGCGACTTCCTGATAGGCTTCGAGAAGCCCGCCGAGGTCCTGCCGGAAGCGGTCCTTATCGAGCTTTTCGCGGGTCTCTATGTCCCAGAGGCGGCAGCTGTCCGGCGAAATCTCGTCGGCCAGGATGATGCGCATCATGTCGCCTTCGTAGAGGCGGCCGCATTCGATCTTGAAGTCGACGAGCTGGATGCCGATGCCGAGGAAGAGGCCGGACAGGAAGTCGTTGACGCGGATGGCGAGTGCCATGATGTCGTCGAGTTCGGCAGGATTGGCCCAGCCAAACGCGGTGATGTGTTCTTCGGAAACCATGGGGTCCGCGAGCGCGTCGGACTTGTAGTAGAATTCGATGATCGAGCGAGGCAGGACCACGCCTTCCTCGATGCCGAGGCGGGTCGAAAGCGAGCCGGCGGCGACGTTGCGCACGACGATCTCAAGCGGGATGATCTCGACTTCCTTGATCAGCTGCTCGCGCATGTTCATGCGGCGGATGAAGTGGGTCGGAATGCCGATCTTGTTGAGATGCGTGAAGACGTATTCGGAGATTCGGTTGTTCAGAACGCCTTTCCCGTCGATGACTTCATGCTTCTTCTTGTTGAATGCCGTTGCATCGTCCTTGAAGAACTGGATCAGCGTGCCGGGCTCGGGACCCTCATAGAGGATCTTTGCCTTGCCCTCGTAAACGCGGCGGCGACGGTTCATGGGCGGTTTTCTCTGTTGTTGGCATCCCGGCGCGAAAGCGCGGACGCAGTGGATCGGTCTTTAAGGCGGTCCCTTAACGGAAAACCTTCGTTTTCACAATGCGCAGATCACCCCTTCCTGCCAAAACGTCGCGCCATCAGGGACTCACCTGGAATCGCGGAAGTTTGCATTGCACTTTGTACTCCCTTTTGATTAATGGGGAAACGAAACCGCACGATGGCGGCACAAAATGGGAGATCGATATGAGCGGCATTGGTGATCGCGAAAAGGCCTTTGAAAACAAGTTCGCCCATGATCAGGAGCTGCGCTTCAAGGCTGAAGCGCGTCGCAACAAGCTCCTCGGTCTCTGGGCCGCCGGTCTGCTCGGCAAGGCCGACCCGGACGCCTATGCGAAGGAAGTCGTTGCTGCCGATTTCGAAGAGGCCGGTGACGAGGACGTGATCCGCAAGGTGATGGGTGATCTGACGGCCGGTGGTGTATCGATCACCGACGAAGAACTGCGTACCAAGATGGTCGAGTTCCTCGGTCAGGCCATCGAGCAGATCCAGAACGCCTGATCCCAGGCTCTGTAATCATCGACATCGATCCGCCCCGGCTCACGCCTGGGCGGATTTTTTGTGTTTTCTGAGGAGTTCGGTCGCATCTGCTACACTGGCAGGCCAGGCCAGTCCATATCCCTGAAGCACGTCGCAACCGAGGCGGCTGAGGATGCGGGCGTGCTCTTCCGTTTCCACGCCTTCCGCCGTCACCTTGATGCCGAGCGAGCGGGCGATCTGGATGATCGACTTCACCAGGATCCTCTGCTCCTGGCTGTCGGGCACGTGTTCGATCAGCTGCCGGTCGATCTTGAGTGTCGTCGGCTTGAGGTTGAGCAGGCCGACGATCGACGCATGCCCGGTCCCGAAGTCATCGATCTCGATATCGATCGCCAGCCGGCGCAACATGTCGAGGTTGCTCATCACGGCGGCGTCCTGGCGGTCCAGGAAGACACTCTCCAGGAGTTCGAAGGAAACGGTTCCAGGCTTGATGTCGAGGTCGTGCAGTCCGCGCGCAAGGTCCGGATCTGTCAGCCGGCGTGCTGAGACGTTCACCGATATCTTCGGCGGCGCGATGCCGGCTATGCGCCAGCCCTCGAGATCGGTCAGTGCCTTTTCCAGAATGAGACCATCGATCTGGGCGAGCACGCCGTATTCTTCAGCGATCGGTAGGAATTTGTCCGGGCCGATGATCCCCCTTGTCGGATGCCTCCAGCGGGCGAGGCACTCTGCGCCGACCACTGACCGCGTCCGGGCGTCGAACTGCAGCTGGTAGTAGGGGAAGATCTCGTCGTTCTCCAGCGCCCGCAAGAGCTCACCGGACAGGCGGCTTGCGTCGGCCAGCATGGTGCGGCTGGCCGGTGCGTAGAATTCGTAGCGGTTGCGGCCGAGGTTCTTCGCCTTGTAGAGCGCGATATCGGCGTTTTGCAGGAGCTGCTTGGGATCGATGTCGCGCGTCAGGGTATGGGCGATGCCGATGCTCGCGCCGAAGCGGCATTCCTGCCCGTTGTACCAGGCCGGCTGGCGCATATGGGCAATAATCCGGCTGGCAACCGCCGAAATTGTGGATGTCGCCCCTTCGTGGTCGATAATGACGACGAATTCATCGCCGCCGATGCGGGCGGCAAAGTCCTTGACGCGGATGTTTTCGCGCAGGATGCGGGCCGCAAGCGTCAGCATGGCGTCGCCGGCACCATGGCCGAGAGTATCGTTGATCTGCTTGAACCGGTCGAGATCGATGTGGAGAATCGCAATGCCTGCGCCCAGCGTGCCCTTGCCGGCGCGCCACTCCTCAAGCTTCTCTTCCAGGTAGCGCCTGTTCGGCAGGCCCGTCAGATAGTCGTGCAGGGCCGATTGTTCGGCCTCGAGCCGGGTCCGCTCCAGTTCCGCGTTGCGGGCCTCGGCAAGCGTCTTTTGCTGTTCCAGTTCCTGCCGAAGGCGCTGGTCTTCTGTCACGTCCCAGTTCACACCGATCATTTTCAGCCGGCCGTCATGATCCATGAAGGGCAGGCTGTTGGCGCGGATGTAACGGGTGCTGCCATCCTTGGCGATGATTCGGTAGTTGTCGGTGAAGGGCTTCAGCTCGGCGATCTTGGCTGCGACATGGGCCAAGGTGCGGCTGCGGTCTTCCGGATGCAGCTTGCTTTCCCAGAAGCCGCCGATCTGGACGTCGCAATCGTTTTCGACTTCGAAGATGCGGCGCATCCCTTCGTCCCACTCGCTCGTGCCGGCTTCGAAATCGGTCTCGAAGATGCCGATCCCGGAAATGTCTACTGCGAGCTTCAGGCGACGCGACAGTCCGTCAAGCCATTCTTCCTGCTGCTTGCGGGCCGTAATGTCGGTGTCGGTGCCGACGATCCGGGCAGGTTTGCCCTCGTCGTCGCGTTCGACGCATGCGCCACGGCATTCGATCCAGACATAGTGACCTTCCCGGTGCAGCTCGCGATACTGGAAGACTGTGTATTCCGGGTCGCCGGCATTCTGTCGTTCGATGCAGTGGACGACGCGTTCGCGATCCTGGGGGTGCACCAGCTGCAGCCAGTCCTCCATGGTCGGCGGGAAGGGATCGCCGGGCCTCATGCCGCGGATCTGTCGCCAGATCTCGGAATAGTAGAGTTCACCCGAGCTGCGCTGGTCCCATACGCCTGAGAGCGAGCCAACAAGCGCGTGGTTCCATCGGCTCTCGCGTTCCTTGACCTCGTAAAGCTCCCGGCGGAGGCTGGTGATGTCAGTCAGCTGAAGGAGCGTCGGCGCTGGCCCGGAGCCATGGACGCTCGGGCCGGCAAGGGTTGCGATGAAGTGCCGGCGATCTCCGTTTGCCTTGGTGATCTCGAGGACCGAGGGGATGCCATCCATCATGCGGCTGAGGGCCACGACCATCTTCGGCGCGTCTGCGCCATTCAGCCACTCTACGACATTATGTCCCGCGATATGCTGCTCGCCAAAGGCCTCGCACATCGCTTCGTTTGCATTCCGGATGATGCCATCCGGTTCCAGCCATGCTGCAGGCCAGGGCAGTTGCGATATGTCCATTTCACCCGCACCAGGAGTGGCAGAGGTGGCTGCTTTTGGGTGCAAAATCATGCTCCTGGCCTTTAATGGTTGCAGGAAGTCTATGAGTGCCAACTTAAGAAGGGTTTAAACTTGGTCGTTTATGGCGAACATTAAGGCCAAGTTTGCAATTGGTCGCAGGCGGCGTCGCCGGATGCGCTGACCTTACAAGCGCCCGATAAACTGGGCGAAGACCATCGTACCCTCGGGCCAGGGACCATGGCCGGATTCTGCGTTGATATGGCCGGATTCGCCCGCATCGATCAGGAAGGATCCCCAGGCGTTCGCGATTTTCTCGGCATGCGCATATTCGCCGAAAGGATCGTTGCGGCTGGCGATCATGATCGACGGAAAGGGAAGCGGAAGTCGCGGATAGGGCCCGAAGGTCATCAGGTGCTTGGGGCGGATGTCCGGGTTGGCGACATCAGGGGGAGCCACCAGAAACGCCCCAGCGACACGCTGTTTCATCTCCGGGATCGCATGCACGATGGCGGGCACCCCGAGGGAATGACCAACGAGCACGACGGGTTTCGTGGATGCGTTCACCTCTTCGGCCACACGGGCAATCCAATCCTCGCGAACCGGCTTCGACCATTCGGCCTGCTCCACGCGCCTTGCCGTCGAGAGCTTCTGCTCCCAGCGGGTCTGCCAGTGTTCGGGGCCGGAATTGGTATAGCCGGGGACGATCAGGATTTCTGCTTCGGAGACTTTCATGGCTCCTATCTGCGGTCCCGCCGGGGCGACGTCAAGATTTCTCAAGGCTGAACTGGCGATAAAAATAATACGCAACACATACTAGTTCGGGGCTTGTCCCGATGTTACGATCTTCCTGTCCTAGATCGGGAGGAGATCGGTCCGGGCGTTTATCGGGAGGAATTTTCATGAAGCACATCCATATGATGGCTGCAGCCATGCTGCTGCCTTGGCTCGCTCCGTCCGCCGCGCAGGCGGCAATCGCCTGCGCCGACCTTGCCAAGGACGACAACCACCCAGTTACGGTGACCCTTACCGAGGCCGTCGACACCCCTGCGAGCGAAGAGGTGCCGGTGGCCCATTGCCTCGTCAGGGGGCAGACGATGGAAAGGCAGGGCATCGACGGCAAGGCCTATGCGATCCGCTTTGAATTGCGGCTACCGAACGCCTGGAATGAACGTTTCGTCCATCAGTTCAATGGCGGCAATGATGGTGCGGTGGTGCCGGCGCTCGGCATCCTGCTTGGCGGGCGCAAGAGCGAGACCGCACTGGGACGCGGCTATGCGGTGGTGTCCAGTGACGCAGGCCATGACGGTAAGGCCAATCCTGACAAGGGGCTGGCTGGCGGTGCCGCCTTTGGTTTCGACCCGGAAGCGCGCCGTGACTATGGCTACGCAGCGGTTGCAACCCTCCAGCCGATTGCAGAAGAGATTGTCGAGGCCCATTACGGCAAGCCGATCGCATTCCGTTATGGTCTGGGCAGTTCCAATGGTGGGCGCCATGCCATGGTGGCTGCGGAGCGCATGCCCGAGGTCTTCGACGGATTGCTGGTCGGCTATCCCGGCTTCAACCTGCCAAGGGCCGCCGTGCAGCATGCGCTCGATGTCCAGGCCTGGAGCAGTGTCGATGAAGATATCGCAAAATCCTTCAGCCGCGATGACCTGAAGCTGGTGGCTGACAGCGTGCTAGGCGCCTGTGACAAGCTGGATGGCGCAGAAGACGGTGTTATCGCCGACGCCGACAGCTGCGAGCAGTCCTTCGACATCACTTCGCTGACCTGCGAGGGCGACGCTACCTCCGGATGCCTCAGCACCAAGCAGGTTGATGCGCTGAAAACCTCGCTGGCCGGCCCGGTGGATGCATCGGGCAATGCGCTCTACAGCCGGTGGATCATCGATACGGGCATCGCATCCGGCAATTGGCGCACCTGGAAGGTCGAGAGCCCGATCGAGGCCTGGAAGAACAAGCCGATCATAGGTGTGATGGGGGCGGCATCGCTGGCGCAGGTGTTTACGACGCCGCCGACGGCTGTCGGTGGCACGCCCGAGGAGTTGATCGCCTTCCTCCGAGACTTCGATATTGCCCGCGACGGGCAGAAGATTTTCGCGACAGATCAAACCTTCCAGCAATCCGCCATCGACTTCATGGTCCCGCCCGGGGCGGCGGATCCCAAGCTTGAAGCGTTCCGTCAGGCAGGCCACAAGATGATCGTGTTCCACGGCAATTCTGACCCCGTCTTTTCGGTGGTCGACACGGTCAACTGGTATCGCAAGCTCGACGATAACCTTGATGGTTCAGCCTCCGATTTCGTCAAGCTCTACCGCATCCCCGGCATGCCGCATGGCGCTGGCGGACCGAGCTTCGATGATTTCGACTTCTTTGCGCCGCTTGTCGACTGGGTGGAGAAGGGCAGGGCGCCGGAGGCTATCCCTGCCGGTGTTACGGAGGGCAATAAGGAGGCGGGTTCGCTCCAGGGGCAGCGTTTCGTCTATTGCCCCTATCCCTCGGTCACGCGCGCCAGTGATGATCCGGGTGCTGAAGGCGAAGCACGCTACGCCTGCCGATAACGGGGTCGACGACTGGTGGCGCCCGGCGTCATCAGTCGCTTCACGGCTTCGTGCGCCGTTGGGCGCGACAGGAAGGATATTAGCTGATACACTAATTCCTTAATCAGCATTTCTGGTGCGTTGATCTGATGACGATGCGCCAGAGGATACAGACGGCGCGTTGTCGCGACCCTCTCGGCCCGACGCCGCCCCGCATTTCACTTTGCAGCTAGACGATCCAGTTTGCTCGAGGAGGAAGTGAGAATGTCGACTTTCCATGTGATGACCAATGCTACCGGTAACATCGAACGGCCCGCGGTTCGCCAGATCGCGGTGTCGGATGTCTTTGCGTCCCTGCGTGAAGGCTATGAGGATTTTCGCGAAAAGCCTTCGCATTATGCCTTCGTGGCGCTGATCTATCCTATCGCCGGGGCCCTGATGATCGGCTGGAGTGCCGGCGTCGAGCTCCTGCCGATGGTCTACCCGCTTTTGACCGGCTTTGCCCTGCTCGGGCCACTCATGGCACTCGGGCTCATGGAAATCAGCCGGCGCCGCGAACTGGGCCAGCCGGCCAACTGGTCGAACGTGCTCGACCTCTTCAAATCGCCATCGCTGCCGTCGCTCCTTATGATGAGCGCCTATCTCGTGACCTTGTTCATGGTCTGGCTGGTCGTGTCCCGCGGGCTCTACCTCTCCATGGTGGGTGACTATCCCGCGCCGGGTGTGTTTGCTTTCGCCACCGGTATCTTCGACCACCCGAACGCCTGGGCCTTCCTGTTCTGGAGCAATGGCTTCGGCTTCCTTCTGGCACTCGTGGCCCTGACGATCAGCATCGTGGCTTTCCCGATGTTGCTCGACCGCGACTGCGGGGCGGCTGCGGCTGTCGGCACATCGGTCCGGGCAAGCCTTGCCAATCCGGTGCCGGTTGCGGTCTGGGGCCTGATGGTCGCGGGCTTGCTTGGGATCGGAATGGCGACGCTGATGGTCGGCCTCGTGGTCATCGTGCCGGTGCTCGGGCACGCGACCTGGCATTTCTATCGCCGGCTGGTGGTCTAGGCTTCGGCCGGGCCAATCACGCCCGGCTCAAAGCATAGGCGCCAACCGCCACCAAGGTCAGGACGAGAGGCATAATGCGTTTGCCTCTCGTTTTGCCGATTGCCGCGAGAGCGGCCATTGCGCTCAAGGCTGCGAGGAGCAGCAGGGTCACGACGAGGTTTCGGCTGCCGTCGGTCTCGATGGAGCTGGCGGCAAAGGCCGGATCGACCTCAGCCATCCAGTCATATTTGCTGCCGCCAAGGACGAGGATGCCCAAAACCGCGATCGCATAGATCGCCAGGGTGGCGAGGCGAACCAAACGCTGCATGACATGTCCTTCGATCCAAACGAAACGGGCGCGGATTTCTCCACGCCCGCCAGTTCATCATGTCGCGTTGCCGCGTCCGGTCAACCGAAGACGCGGGCGAAAATCGTGTCGACGTGTTTGGTGTGATAGCCGAGGTCGAACTTCTCGCGGATGTCTTCTTCCGAAAGGGCGGCGCGAACCTCTTCATCGCCGAGCAGCTCTTCCAGGAAGTCCGCACCCTTTTCCCAGACCTTCATCGCGTTGCGCTGGACGAGACGGTAGCTGTCCTCACGCGAAACGCCTGCCTGGGTCAGTGCCAGAAGTACGCGCTGGCTCATGACCAGACCCTTGAACTTGTTCATGTTCTTCAACATGTTCTCGGGGTAGATCACCAACTTCTCGATGACGCCGGCCAGACGGTTCAGGGCGAAATCGAGGGTGATCGTGGTGTCGGGGCCGATCGCGCGCTCGACGCTCGAATGGCTGATGTCGCGCTCGTGCCAGAGGGCCACGTTTTCCATGGCGGGAACGACCGACATACGGACCAATCGGGCGAGGCCGGTCAGGTTTTCGGTCAGAACCGGGTTGCGCTTGTGCGGCATGGCCGACGAACCCTTCTGGCCCGGCGAGAAGAACTCTTCGGCTTCCAGAACTTCCGTGCGCTGCATGTGGCGGATTTCGATCGCGACGTTTTCGATCGAGGAGGCGATGACGCCGAGCGTGGCGAAGAACATCGCATGGCGGTCGCGCGGGATGACCTGGGTCGAGATCGGCTCCGGCACGAGGCCAAGCTTTGCGCAGACATGCTCTTCAACGCGCGGGTCGATATTGGCAAAGGTTCCGACGGCGCCGGAGATCGCGCCGGTCGCGACTTCAGCGCGCGCATTGACGAGACGGTCGCGGTTGCGGGCCATTTCGGCATAGAAGCGCGCGAAGGTCAGGCCCATGGTCGTCGGCTCGGCATGGATGCCATGGCTGCGGCCGATCCGGACCGTGTCCTTGTGTTCGAAGGCGCGCGCCTTGAGGGCTGCCAGCACGCGGTCCATGTCGGCGATCAGGATGTCGGCGGCTCGCACCAGCTGGATGTTGAGCGTCGTGTCGAGCACGTCCGACGAGGTCATGCCCTGGTGGACGAAGCGGCTATCCGGGCCGATGAATTCGGCGAGATGCGTCAGGAAGGCGATGACGTCATGCTTGGTCACGGCCTCGATCTCGTCGATGCGGGCGACGTCGAATTCGGCCGGGCCACCCTTTTCCCAGATCGTGCGGGCGGATTCCTTGGGGATCACGCCGAGATCGGCGAGCGCGTCGCAGGCATGGGCCTCGATCTCGAACCAGATGCGGAACTTGGTTTCGGGGGACCAGATGGCGACCATTTCCGGCCGGGAGTAACGCGGGATCATCGGGCTCGTCTTTCGTTGGACTTGGAAAATGCTGGCCCCCCTTAGCAAAGTGGGGCGGCAAGCTCAACGGCTGCGGCGGGCCATCACCACGCTCAAGACGATAAGCATGGCAAAACCGGCCGGCAAGAGATGCCGCACACCCAGCACCGCGAACTGATAGAGGGCAACGGCGGTCGTATAGAACATCTGGTAGCCCCAGATGCGTGAGGCAAAGGGCGCGTGCCAATGGGCATAGAAATGGCGGTATTGCAGCGCGTAGAGGCCAGCCGTTGCACCGATGGTGACAACACCCAGGAGCAGCACCCATCCAGCGAGGACCACGGACGGCCGACGCCTCTGGGTGACGAGGTGGATCAGCGGCAGAGCGACGAGCCAGCCCAGGAGGCCACCGCCTGCGTAAATCGCCGTAAGGCCGAGATCATGGCTGCCGGTGGCGCGACCGAAGACATGGACCGAGAGCAGGAAGCTTGCCGCCATGGCAAAGCCCCAGGCGATCGAACCGAAGATCCACAATGCAGCCGGTGGAAACCATCGCCACTGCGTCAAGGCTTCACCGGAACGGCGAGCCAGCGCAAATTGTTGCCCTCGAAGCCAAGGGAGACGACCTGGATCATGACAATGTGCGGCGCGGACGAGCCATAGGCGGGTGTCACCACGCCACCGATCGCATAAGCGCTCGGGCAGTTGCGGCTCTTCGGGACGGACTTGTCGCGATAGACCTCGCGCCGTGCGTCAGGTTTCTTGTCATCGGCGAGCGACAGTGCAAAGCCCTGCACATTGACATTCATGTTGCGGCAGAGTTCCTCGCCTTCGGCGCTGAATTCTTCCAGAGACAGGCGATGGATGCCATCGGAAATGTAGAAACTTGGGAACGCCTGGTAGCGCAGCTCGCGAACCTGTTCCGACAATTTCCAAATCGGCGACAGGGCGACCAGAAAGCCCGGGTCGTCCCCGATCTTTCTGATGTCGAGTATCGTCTTTGCCTGAGCGAGGCTCTCACGCCGCGCTTCGCCGACCGATGCCTCTTCGCGACGGATCAGGACCGAAACCGGTGTGCCGGGCACGTATGCGTCGGTCTGCGTGTCGATCACCTGGATTTCCGCATAGGCAAAGCCGGAGCCGTCCTGCTCGCCGAATTGCTCGAAGGCGAAGAACCTGCCGTCCAGAGAGAACCCGATCGGTCGCATCTCCGCCACGTCGCCGGCGCTGACGGCTGTGGCCGTCAGGAGAACGAGTGCAATGGCGGAAAGCCTGATCCTCAACCGCGACCTCCCTCGGCTGCCTTGCGAAGAGTGTCGACCGTCTTGCGGTAGTCGTCAACGCCCTTGCCCTTGAAGATCGCGGAACCCGCGACGAGGGCATTGGCGCCGGCCTTGGTGATCTCCGCGGCATTATCAGCCGTCACGCCACCGTCGACTTCGAGATCGATCGGGCGGTTGCCGATCAGGGCGTTAGCCTTGGCGATCTTGTCGGTCATGGCAGGAATGTACTTCTGGCCGCCGAAGCCGGGGTTGACGCTCATGATGAGGATCAGGTCGAGATCGTCCATGACATGTTCAAGGACAGATAGAGGGGTCGCCGGGTTGAGTGAAACGCCGGCCTTCTTGCCGAGGGCCCGGATGGTCTGCAGCGAACGGTGCAGATGCGGGCCTGCTTCCGCATGGACGGTGATGATGTCACAGCCGGCATCTGCAAAGGCCGCCAGATAGGGATCGGCAGGCGCGATCATCAGATGGCAGTCGAACACAGCCTTGGTGTGCGGGCGCAGCGCCTTGATCACCGCCGGGCCGAAGGAGATGTTCGGCACAAAATGGCCGTCCATGACGTCGAGATGCACCCATTCCGCGCCGGCATCGACGACGTCGCGGACTTCTTCGCCGAGGCGGGAAAAGTCGGCTGCGAGAATGGAGGGCGAGATCAGGAGAGGGCGGGTCATCTTGGTATCCTCGACGGGCAGGACGGTTGCGCGCCGTCTGGGCGTTGCTTGCCTTGGCAGACGGGGCGATGGCTCGGCGTCCGCATAGCATCGGCGACCCCGGGCGGCAACCATGCCTTGGGATGAGAACGCCCCATCGCGATGGCTGCCCTTGACGATCGCCGCCGGGCAATCCATCCCTCGGACACATCAAAGCAGTCTGGGAGGACGACATGGCCAAGTTCGCAATCATCACCGGCGGCAGCTCCGGCATCGGTCGACACCTTGTGTCGGCCTTCGTGCGCGACGGTTATGACGTCGCCTTCACCCATCTTGGCCAGAATGATGCCGCTGCCGAAGTCGAGGCGGAGGCTGCGGCGCTTGGCGGACGTGCATTGGGCCGAGAATGCGAGGTGGCCAATAGTTCAGCGATCGAGGCCTTTCTCGATGAGGTGATTGCCTGGGCGGGCCAGACACCCGATGTGCTCGTCAACAATGCCGGCATCCAGACCTGGGCCTCGATGCTCGAGCTTTCCGAAGAGCGCTGGGATGCCGTGATCAGCACCAATCTCAAGGGTACGTTCCTGAATACTCAGCGGGTGGCGCGCCGCATGGTCGATGCAGCCAAGGGTGGCTCGATCATCAATCTCGGCTCCGGCTGCAACAAACACGCTTTCCCGAAGCTCGTGGATTACACCGCCTCCAAGGGCGGCATCGAGCAGTTGACCAAGGTTTCTGCCGTCGAGCTCGGGCCGCATCAGATCCGCGTCAACTGCGTGGCGCCGGGCGCTATCGAGACGGCCCGCACGCAGGCGGAAGCCCCCGATTATGCCAAGACCTGGGGTGACGTCACACCGCTCCGCCGCGTCGGGACGCCGGAGGATATCGCGGGGCCGATCCTCTTTCTCGCCGGACCGCAATCGGCTTTCGTCACCGGCCAGACGATCTGGGTCGATGGCGGTGTCTTCAGCCAGGCCTTCTGGCCCTACCGCGATTAAGGGCTTTTACTGCGTCTTTTCCGGCACCTGCACGAACCGGTCTCCCTGCCACTCCAGCAGGCGATAGGGGTTCTCGGTCAGCTCGTGATCCTCGCCAAAGGTGACCGGGCCAAGCGCCGTCTCGAAGGTCGTGCCGATGAGGGCATCCGCGACGGGTGTTCCCATGGCTGAGGAAATGCCCCAGGCATCCGCAAGGATGGTCACAGCGGAATGGGCGGGCACGACATAGCCTTCCGGCGTGATCTTCGCGTCTCCGAGTTCCGCCGCAAGCGCTGCTGCGGCAGGCTCCTGGGGTGTCTCGATCAGGCCGACTGCGAGCACGCCATCTTCCAGCGGCACAGGCTCGTCGGCCGCGCGCATCGCCTCGCCGCCGAGCAGGGTCAGCGACAGGCCTTCCGACTTTGCGTCACGGGCGATGACCGCCACGTCGCCGCGATCGCCTCCGATAAAGGCGTGGGTGATGCCGGCAGCTTTGACGCGCCGGACAAGCGTCAGCTGCTGCTCCTGGCCCGGGCGGAAGGTATCGACAAAGGCAGGCTTCAGGCCGCGCTCTTCAAGGCTCGTCCGGATTGCATCCGTCAGTTCGCGCCCACGGATGGTGCCGTCTTCGAGGAGGGCTACTGCCGAACCCGCCCAGTCGCGCAGGATCACGTCAGAGAGCTTGGCGGCCTCCTGATCAGCATTCGGCGCCAGGCGGAAGAGCGGCGAGCCCGCCTTGATCGCATCTTCCATTAACCCCTTCCAGCGAACGGAAAGGGTGAGGGCCGGCACATTGGCCTGCTTCAGCGGGGGAATGGCGTCCTTCAAACTCTCGCTGCAGAGAAATCCGATCGCGGCTGTGGCGCCCGCTGCCGAAATCGCGTCCGCAATCACCTTGCCACTGCCTTCGCTGCAGGTCTCGTCTATTTCGACGAGCGTGATCGAGAGCTTGCCCGCAGCCAGGGTTGCGCCCTGGCGAACCTGATCCCCTAGCACCGCGAAGGGGCCATTCTGGGGTGCGACGACGGCAATCTTGAACTCGGCGGCCTGGGGCGCGCCGAGGCTGGCGCCCAGGAGCAGCGAGGTTGCGAGAGCAAGTTTCAACAGGGGCTTCTGCATCATGGCGCAATCCTAGCCGAAAGCGCAGCCAATTGGAAATGCTGGCTTTCCGGCCTTCGTCGGGTGGTTGGAACTAAATCGTGCTCCTGTTGTGGAAAAGGTAAGGGCCGCGGCCCATATTGCGGTTTCTACGGGGGATGCCTTCAAGGGGAGACGTGAATTTGAGCATGCAAGGTCTGGATCCGGTCGCCTATCGCGAGGCCATGAGCCGCTATGCGGGGCATGTGCAGATCGTGACGACGGAGCATCAGGGTGTCAGGCGTGGCGTGACGATCACGGCGGCTTGCTCTGTCTCCGACAGTCCGCCGACCGTGCTCGCCTGCCTCAACAACAGCAATCCAAGCAATGCCGTGCTGTTCGAGAGCGGGCATTTCGCGTTGAATACGCTGGGTGCCCATCATCAGGACCTCGCCAATGCCTTTGCCGGCTTCGGCAAGCTGACGTCCGAAGAGCGTTTCGCGCTTGCGGAATGGCTGGTCATGGAGACGGGCTCGCCCGTGCTCTCAGATGCGATCGTCGCCTTCGACTGCGTGGTCACCGACCGTAAGGTCACCAACACGCATACTGTGCTCTTCGGCGAAGTGAAGGCCGTGCATTTCGGCGCGCGTGAGCCGTCGCTCATCTATCTGGACCGAGGCTACCGCACGCTATAAGCTTCCGCTCAAACATGGGAGGAGACATGGCGGAAACCTCGGGAAAGGTCCTGCCGGAGACGATCGATGGCATCATCGATCTTCTGTCGGCGGAGGATTATCTGGCGGCAAGGCCGCTCGCGACCGTGCTGTTCCTGGCTCTCAGGATGACGCGCCCGCTGTTTCTGGAAGGCGAGGCGGGCGTCGGCAAGACCGAAGTCGCCAAGGTGCTCGCCAAGGCCCTCGACCGTCCGCTGATCCGACTGCAGTGTTACGAAGGTCTCGACGTCGCTTCCGCCGTCTACGAGTGGAATTATCCGGCCCAGATGCTGGAAATCCGCATGGCAGAAGCGTCGGGCGTCTCGGACCGCTCGCGGCTCGAGAGCGACATCTTTTCCGAACGTTATCTCATCCGCCGCCCGGTCCTGCAGGCGCTCGAGGGACAGCCCGGTCGGGCGCCGATTTTCCTGATCGACGAACTCGATCGCACGGACGAGGCGTTTGAAGCGTTCCTGCTTGAAGTGCTCTCGGATTTCCAGGTGACGATCCCCGAATTCGGAACGGTCAAGGCCGCCGAGCCGCCGATCGTCATCGTGACGTCCAACCGGACGCGCGAAGTGCACGACGCCTTGAAGCGTCGTTGCCTCTATCACTGGGTCGATTATCCGGCCGCTGCCGACGAACTCGCCATCATCAGGCGCAAGGTCAAAGGCTGCAACGAACAGCTCTCCCGACAGATCGTTGCCTATGTGCAGAAGCTCAGGACCGTCGATCTCTTCAAGAACCCTGGCATCGCCGAGACCATCGACTGGGCGACGGCGCTTACTGAACTCGATCGACTCGCGCTCGATCCTGAGACGATTGCGGATACGCTGGGCACGCTCCTGAAATATCAGGAGGACATTGCCCGCATCCAGGGGAGCGAAGGCGAAAAACTGCTTTCCGAGGTCAAGGCCGAGCTGCTGGCGAAGGCTGGCTGAGATGGAAACCTTCGGGCCGCATCGGGGCAGTGGCCGCGACGGCGTGGTGGTGCCGCCACCGGTCCAGGGTTATGGACGGCTCGCCGACAATATCGTCCATTTTGCCCGCGTCTTGAGAAAGGCTGGTCTTAAGCCCGGGCCTGGTGCCGTCATCGATGCCATCGCGGCGATCGATGCAATCGGCATCGGCTCGCGCGTAGAGTTTCATGCGGCCCTATCTGCCATCTTTGTCAAACGCCACGAGGACCAGCCGGTCTTCGACGAGGCTTTTTCGATCTTCTGGCGCTCGCGGGATCTCGTCGGCAAGATGATTGCGCTGATGTCGCCGGTGGCTGCGATCGGCGAGCGGCAGAAGCCTAGGGCGGGCGGTGCGCGGGTCAGTGACGCCCTATTTGCCGACAAGAGCCGCGAGCCGAAGCCGCGCGACGAGCCCGATGTCGAAATCGATGCGCGGCTTACGGTTTCCGGCCAGGAGGTGTTTCGCCGGCTCGATTTCGGGCAGATGACCGCCAGCGAGCTTAAGGATGCTCGCCGCGCCATCGAACGGCTCGCCATGCCGCTCGATCTGGTCCAGACCCGGCGCTATCGGCTGTCACCCCGCGGGCGCATTATCGATCCGCGGGCGACGATGCGGCAGTCGCTGCGCACGGGCGGCGATCTCATGTTGCCGAAATTCCGCGAGCGCCGGCAACAGCCGCCGCCGCTCGTCATCCTCGCCGACATCTCCGGCTCGATGAGCCAGTACACCCGCATCTTCCTGCATTTCCTGCATGTGCTGACCGAGCGCCGGCGTCGCGTGCATACTTTCCTGTTCGGCACCCGGCTCACCAACGTCACCCGCCAGCTTCGCCAACGTGACCCGGACGAGGCGATCGCCCAGTGCACCGATGCCGTTGCTGATTGGTCGGGCGGCACGCGTATCGGCGAGACGCTGAAGCTCTTCAACCGGCATTGGGCTCGGCGCGTGCTGGGGCAGGGCGCTGTCGTATTGCTCATCACCGACGGGCTGGAGCGTGACGAGGTGGAACTTCTGTCGCGCGAAACCGATCGTCTGCATCGCTCATGCCGCCGCCTCGTCTGGCTCAATCCGCTTCTGCGTTTTGCCGGTTTCGAGGCCCGCGCCCGTGGCGTCCGCGCCATGCTGCCGCATGTCGATGAGTTGCGCTCGGTGCACAATCTGGAAGCCCTGTCGGATCTGGTGCAATCTTTGTCCGGTGCACCGGATCGAGATTGCGATCCGAAACGTTATCTCGGTTCGGAAAGGAGCCCGTCATGACCACAGAGACCATTCTGCGCGATCCACTCGCGATTGCCGAGAGCTGGCACGCCGAAGGCCGTTCCGTTGCCATCGCCACCGTTATCGAGACCTGGGGTTCGGCGCCGCGCCCGGTCGGCAGCCATCTTGTCATCGACGGCGAGGGGAATTTCGAAGGCTCGGTCTCCGGCGGTTGCGTCGAAGGGGCCGTCATTACCGAAGCGCTCGACGTTATCGAGAGCGGGGCGGCAAAGATGCTCGAATTCGGTGTCGCCGACGAGACTGCCTGGCGCGTTGGCCTCTCCTGTGGCGGACGCATCAGGGTTCATGTCGAGAGGCTCGACTGATGGATGTTTCGACGCTTACGGCCTTGAATGCTGCCAAGCGGGACCGTCGCGGCGCCGTGCTGGTGAGCGATCTCGCCGCCGGCACGTCCCGGCTGCTCACGGAAGATCAGGTGCCGACTGGTGACCTCGGACAGGAAATCGAGGCGCGGCTGCTCTCCGGCAAGTCGGGCATGGTCGAGATCGACGGTCGGAGCCTCTTCCTCAACGTGCATCTTCCGCCGCCAAAAATCGTGGTGATCGGTGCCGTGCATATCAGTCAGGCGCTGGCTCCGATGGCGGCGCTTGCAGGCTTCGCGGTGACCATCATCGATCCGCGCACGGCCTTCGCCACGCCGGAGCGGTTCGCCGGCATCGACCTGCGCGCTGATTGGCCTGACGACGTGTTTGCGAGCATGCCGCTTGATCGCTACAGCGCCATGGTCACCGTCACCCATGATCCAAAGATCGACGATCCCGGTCTGATTGCAGCCCTTAACGCCGGCTGTTTCTATGTCGGTGCGCTGGGTTCGCGCAAAACCCATGCAAAGCGGATCGAGCGATTGACGGCGGCCGGCCTTGATGGCGAGGCCATCGCCGGCATCCGCGCCCCGATCGGTCTCGATATCGGTGCTGCCACGCCGGCGGAGATCGCGGTCGCCATCCTCGCTGAGATCATCCAGTCGCTGCGAAGGCGCAGCCTCGTCTCCGCCTCGATCCCGCAAGAGGCCTCCGCATGAAGTTCGGGCCAATCCCGACCACCGGGGCCGAAGGTTCGATCCTCGCGCATTCCCAGCCACTCTCCTCCGGCAAGCTTTCGAAAGGCCATCTCCTGCAGGCCGCCGACATCGCGCGCCTGACCGCCGAGGGCATCTCAACCGTCATCGCCTGCCGCCTCGAGCCAGGTGACCTGACGGAAGACGAGGCTGCCGAGAGACTCGGCACCGCCATCCAGCCCAGGGGTCTCAGCCGCAGTCCCGCCTCGACGGGGCGAGTGAATTTCTACGCCAGTGAAAACGGGCTCTTCCTCGCCGACAGGTCTGTCGTCGATCGGTTCAATGCCGTGGACCCTGATATCACGCTCGCCTGTCTCAGCGATCGTCGCGACGTGCGGGCCGGGGATCTCGTGGCGACGATCAAGATCATTCCGCTGGCGGTCGCAGGTGCGAGCGTGGAGCGCGCGACGACTATCCTTCAGCAAACTCGCGCCGTTGAGGTGGCCCCCTATCGCGCGCATCGCGTCCATCTGATCGCGACACAATTGCCGTCGCTCAAACCATCTGTCATGGAGAAGACGGCGCGCGTGCTGGAAGCCCGGCTGATGCCCTCGGGCAGCCGGTTGGTTTCGGAACGGCGCGTGGCCCATCGGGGGGAGGCTGTGGCAGAGGCATTGCGTGCGGCTCTCGAGGAAACACTGCCTGAACGAGATGATCCGCCACTGATCGTCGTCTTTGGTGCATCAGCGGTCGCCGATCAAGAGGATGTCATACCCTCGGCCATCCAGCTGGCAGGTGGCGACGTCACTCAGGTCGGCCTGCCGGTTGATCCGGGCAATCTGCTTGTGCTCGGCCGTGTCGATGGCGTGCCTGTTATCGGGGCGCCCGGCTGCGCCCGTTCGCCAAAGGAGAATGGCTTCGACTGGGTGCTGAACCGGATCCTCGCCTGCCATCCACCCGATCGGGCCGAGATGACAGGCTGGGGTGTAGGAGGCCTCTTGATGGAGATCCCGAGCCGTCCGCTGCCGCGCCTTGCCGCAACCGCAGACGCCGATCCTGCTGCATTCGGGCTCGTGGCGCTTGCCGCCGGTCGCGCGAGCCGCATGGGCGAGGGTGGTCGGCACAAGCTGCTCGCCGAATTCGAGGGCGAGCCGCTCGTGCGGCGCTCGGTCCGGCAGGCGGTGGAGGCGAAGTGTGGGCCGGTCACTGTAATCACCGGTCATCGCAGCGCCGAGGTCGCCGAGGCGATTTCAGGGCTTGGCGCTCAGGTGGAGGAGAACCCGGATTTTGCGAGCGGCATGGCAAGCTCGTTGAAGGTGGGACTTGCCGCCATCGAGGCACAGGGATTGCCTGGGATGATGGTGCTGCTCGCCGACATGCCGAACGTCTCGTCCGCCGATATCGCGGCGCTCGCCAAAGCCTATAGCAAGGCAGGTGGCAAGGCGATCGTGCGTGCTGTCTCCGATGGCCAGCGCGGCAATCCTGTCGTTCTGCCCGCGGCCACCTTCGAGGCATTGAAGGCGCTTGAGGGCGATATCGGCGCGCGCCCGGTGATCGAAAGTGCGGGCCTTGCCGTGATCGATGTCGAAATCGGATCCGCCGCTCGTCTTGATGTGGATACGCCCGAGGCTATTCTCGCAGCCGGTGGCATCCTGAGGGACTGAACATGGACAATGCGGCAATCGAGGAGATGTTCGAGGCGGTCGGGCCTGTGACCATCCGACGGATGTTCGGCGGCAAGGGCATCTATGCGCGCGGCATCATCTTTGCGCTCGAACTGCGCGGCGAATTGATGCTGAAAGGCGACGATGACAGTGCTGCGCTGCTGGAGGAAGCCGGCGCCAAGCGCTGGCGCTATGAGGGCCGCAATGGCAAGCCCGTGGCCATGCCCTACTGGACGATCCCGGACGAGGCGCTCGACGATCCCGACATGATGGCGAAGTGGGCGCGGATCGCGCTCGACGCCGCGATGCGGGTCACCGAGCGGGAAGCCGCTCAACGCAGATAAGTCAGAACCGTCTGGGTGAAGACCGAAAGCGGCTGCGGCAGATCGTCGAGATCAAACCAGCCGATCTCCGAGAGCTTGTCGGGTTCGGTGAGCTGCGGCTCGCCGGTCGTGTCATCGCTGACGTAGAGCAGGGAAATCCAGTGCTGCCGGTCCGCCTCGATCCGCTGCTCGGTCAGGCCGAGATAGCGGATTTCGCCAATGTCGAGCCCCGTTTCTTCCTCGGCTTCGCGGCGCGCGGCAGTCTCTGCCGGCTCCATATGGTCGACCTTGCCGCCCACGATGTTCCAGTGGCCGGCTTCCGGTGCCTTCATGCGCTTGCACAAAAGCAGTTTGCCATCCCGAAGGATGGCAAGACCAACCCCGAGACCGGGGAAATCGATACCGGGCTGACCCACAGGGATCAGGCCTTTGCGGCAGCAACGATCAGCATGAAGGCGGGGATGTCATCGCCGAAGCCGACAGGCGTCGGGCCGTCGTCATGGTCGTGGTGACGGTTGCGACGACGATCGCGGTTGTCGTCATTGGCCGGCGACGGATTGTTGCGGCTGTTGCGCGGGTTCTGATCACGGCGCTTGTCCGTTCTGCGTTCCGCCGCTACCGGTTCTGCCTTGACCACTTCGACCTTCACCGCTTCTACCACCTGTTGTTCCTCTACCGGTTTGACATACTCGCTGCGCGTATCGGATTTATGACCGCCGCGCCGCTCGCGACCCTTGTCGCGGCCGCGTTTTCCACGGCTTTCGTCGTGGCTCTCCGCAGGCGCCGGAAGCGCCGACAGGTCACCATCGAGCCATTCGATCTTCTGGTCGATCAGCTTTTCGATGGCATCTAGGAACTTGGTGTCGCTGCGCGTCACCAGGGTAAAGGCTGCACCCGACCGTCCGGCACGGCCGGTGCGGCCGATGCGGTGGACATAGTCTTCGGCATGGATCGGAACGTCGAAATTAAAGACGTGGCTGACATCCGGAATGTCGAGACCACGGGCAGCCACGTCGGACGCGACGAGCAGCGTGATCGCATTGGCTTTGAAGCCCGCCAGCATCGTGGTGCGCGAGCGCTGGTCCATGTCGCCATGCAGGGCGCCGACCGAGAAGCCGTGGCGTTCCAGCGAACGGAAGAGGTCGGCCACATCCTTCTTGCGGTTGCAGAAGATGATCGCGTTCTTCAGGTCGTCCTGGGCGCGGATCAGGTCACGCAGCGTCGAGCGCTTTTCGTAATCCTTGTTGTGGCAGGCAACCAGGCGCTGTGTCACGGTCTTCGCCGTCGAGGACGGCGGTGCGACTTCGATGCGCTCAGGGTTCTGCAGGAACTGGTCGGCCAGCTTCTGGATCTCCGGCGGCATGGTTGCCGAGAAGAACAGCGTCTGGCGCGTGAAGGGGATCATCTTGGCGATGCGCTCGATGTCGGGGATGAAACCCATGTCGAGCATGCGGTCGGCTTCGTCGATGACGAAGACTTCAACGCCGGTCATCAATAGCTTGCCGCGCTCGCAATGGTCGAGCAGGCGGCCGGGCGTGCAGATCAGGACGTCTGCGCCGCGTTCCAGCTTGCGGTCTTGTTCGTCGAAGGACACGCCGCCGATCAGGAGCGCCACGTTCAGCTTGTGATTCTTGCCGTATTTCTCGAAGTTCTCGGCAACCTGAGCTGCCAGTTCGCGCGTCGGCTCCAGAATGAGCGTGCGCGGCATGCGCGCCCGGGCGCGGCCCTTTTCGAGCAGCGTCAGCATCGGGAGAACAAAGGATGCCGTCTTGCCGGTGCCAGTCTGCGCAATGCCGAGAATGTCCCGCCGCTGCAGGGCCGGCGGAATGGCGCCTGCCTGGATTGGGGTCGGGATCGTGTAGCCGGCATCAGTGACGGCAGAAAGGACTTTTTGGCTCAGGCCAAGGTCAGCAAAAGTGGTCAAAGGGAGGTAGTTTCCGTTCCTGTTCTCGCGAACATCGCTCTATAGCCCTTGAGATTGGGCTCCAATGGTTGCGGCGAATAGTGGGAAACTGCCGGAAAGTCAAGGAAACAGGCGGATTTACCCCTACAAAGGCTTAATCTTCACCATTAATTGGCAAGAGTTGAGCAAACCAATTATAATGCATTCGCTTTTGGGGTGTCGCACAAGGCGAGTTTCCAGTTTTCGAATGGCCGCGTCAATTGATCAGCGGCGTCAGTTTCATGCCGGCATTGAGAAAGCGCATGGGATCGACGGGATCGCCGTTGCGGCGGACTTCGTAATGCAGGTGCGGCCCCGTTGACCGGCCCGTAGACCCCGAAAGACCGATCAACTGGCCCGGTTCAACCGTGTCGCCCTCTCTAACGAGAATGCGGGACATGTGACCGTAACGGGTGGTGAGGCCTAGGCCATGGTCGACCTCGACCATGTTGCCATAGCCACCGGAAAAGCCTGCAGTGACGACCTTGCCGCTGCCCGTCGAGCGGATGTCTGTGCCGGTCGGTGCCCTGAAATCGATCCCCGCATGCATGGCGAGGCCGCCGAAGAAGGGGTCAGGACGATTGCCGAATCGGCTGGTGATTTCCTGGCCCGGCGCCGGATTGGCAAAGGGCAGGCGTTTCGCGGTTCCGCGAACAGTTTCAAGACGGTTGAGGGCTGCATCCAGCGCGTTGATCGAGGCATTGAAGTCGCGGTCCGACTGCGGCGCCAGGTAAGGACCGCCGACAGCGTCCGCGACAGGAAGAGCTGCAACGTCTTCAATCGGCACGCCCTGTCGCTTGAGAATGGCGGCAATCTCGTCCGCGGTCTGTGACGCGCCGCTTGCCAGTTGATCGATGCGCTCCAGTTGCTCCGCTTCGATCTCCTTCAAGGACAAGGTCATGTGGGAGAAGAGGCGGTCGGCACGATCGGCGACATTTTCGCCGGTCATCGGGACATAGCCGAGGGCGAGGGGCGGTTTCTCGGCTGTAACTGATGGACGTGATGCGCCTTCGCCCCCAAGAAGAGCAGCGAAAGCTTCGGTGCCGTTGGAGAGGGCCGCCTGATCCTTGCCGTCGACGAGAGGCTTTTCGGCCGGGACTGGTCCGTCGGCGGGCAGGGCATCAGACGTGGAACCCTCGAGAAGGGCGCCGATCCGGCCATGCCGTGATGTCAGGGCCATCTGCTGTTCGAGGAGCTTTTCCACTTTTTCCTCGACGACCTGCTGGTCGAGCAACTGCCTTGAGGTAACGCGGTCGACCTGAGCGCGCAGCGCTGCGATTCGGTCTTCGTATTCGTGCTGCATGCGTGCCTGCCGCGCCATCGTGGCGCCGATCAGATTGTCGCGTAGAACGAGATAGGTCGTGGCACCAAGATAGCCGATGGCCATTGTGCCGAGGAAGCAGACGGTGAGGGCAATCATCCATGGCCGGATCGTCATGTGGCGTATGCGGTCGCCGCTCGCCAGGATGACGACGTGCTGCACTTTGCGCTTTCCGAAGACCTGGTTGTTTGAAGTCGTCGCCACGCTGACCCCCAATTCCTGCTCGATCAATCGCTGCCGCGCGAGTGTCCGATGGCGGTGAGTCGCCTGCCTGCTCCCGCCTTCAGGAGTTACGCATAATTAGGGTTAATGAAGCGTTAGGCGATTGGAATTGCGGTTCAAACCGAGGAATTGTTCTTGGATGAAAGCGACCGGTAGAAGGATGGCGTGAGGCCGGCTTCGGCGCGGGCCACGTCGTTGAACGGCGCCTTCAGCTGGCCGCGAAAATTGGCACGCACCAGGTCCTGGAAGGCGCGCGCCGGGTCACGCTTTTCGCGGGCGCACAGGAAGCGGAACCACTTCGCACCAACAGCCACGTGGCCCTTCTCGTCCTCGTAGATGACCTTCAGAACGTCGGCACTCTCGATGTCTCCGGTCTCGCGCATCTTCTCCTGCAGTGCAGGCGTCACGTCGAGGCCGCGGGCTTCGAGAATGAGGGGCACCACTGCGAGCCTCGCCGTCAGGTCGTTCTTGGTCGAATGGGCTGCCTGCCACAGGCCGTCATGGGCCGGCATGTCGCCATAGTCGGCGCCGAGTGTCCGCAGGCGATCGCGCACCATGTTGAAATGCTTGGATTCCTCGAAGGCCACCTTCATCCAGCCGTCGAAGAAGGAATGCGGCACGGGCTCGGTTGCAAAGCGGGCCACGATGTCGAGCGCGAGATCGACGGCATTGAGCTCGATATGGGCGAGCGCATGCAGCAACGCCACGCGTCCAGGCAGCGTATGCAGCGACCGCTTGCCGACCGCCTTCGGTGGAACCAGTTCCGGTTTTGCCGGGCGGCCGGGACGATCGGGAAGCTGTGGATCGAGCGGCGAGCGCAGGGACAGGCGGCGTTCCTGCCAGCGGACCGCCGCCGTTTGGGCGAGCGCCGTTTTCTCGTCGAGGTCGGCGCTCAGGATTGCGAGTGTGGCAGCGCCGCGAAGGGAGTGAAAAGCCGTCTCGGGCTGCGTTGTCTCGGGCATGTCAGAGGGCCTGCGCCGCCTTCAACACGGCCTCGGCATGGCCCGGGACCTTCACCTTGCGCCAGACTTCGGCCACCTTGCCCGATCCGTCGATCAGGAAGGTCGAGCGTTCGACACCCATATAGGTCTTGCCGTACATGCTCTTTTCCTTCCAGACGCCATAGGCTTCCAGTGCCGTGTGCTCTTCGTCTGCGGCAAGCACCACAGACAGGCTGTGCTTGGCTGCAAACTTGTCGTGGCTCTTCACCGAATCGGGCGAGACGCCGATCACGGTTGCGCCGAGCTTTTCGAACTCTGCGCTGAGCCCCGAGAAGTCGATGGCTTCGGTCGTGCAGCCGCTCGTGTCGTCCTTGGGATAGAAGTAGAGAACCACCGGTTTTCCGGCGAAATCGGCGAGCGAAACGGTGCCGCCGCCGTTGCGGGGCAGGGAGAAATCGGGGGCCTTTTCCCCGGCAGTCAAATCCGTCATGGGATAACCTTTCTTTTGCCCGTTTTATGAGTGAATCTGGGCATCATCGATATATAGTCCGCTCCGAAGTCGTCCAGAGCGACTTGTTAGCGGCATCGGTCGACGGAGACAATCACCAGCACATGTCTGAGATCCGGGGCGAAAAGCTACGGTTTCGCAAGCGGGACATCGTGCCGCTGCATGCCCTTCCGTCCGCTCAGGCCGAAGATCCCCTCATCGTGCATTGTCCACCGCCGAAGCGGTCGCTGTTCCGTCGCTTTCTCCGGGTGCTGGCCGGGTTTGCCGGGCTTTGGCTCGTGGTGTTCTTCGCCGTCTATGCGGTGGTCGAAAGCGGCACGCTCGATGCAGCACTTGCCCAGCGCGCCCAGGCGGTTCTGAACAACGCCCTGGGCGGGCAGTTCACTGCCAAGATCGGTGGTACCGAAGTCCGCTTCTCTGACGGCATGGAGCTGACGGTCGAGGCGCGCGACGTCACCCTGCATGAGCAGGCCGGCGGCCAGCAGGTGGCCCTGACGCAATCCGTCCGCTTCATCGTCGAACCACTTGCCCTGCTCGGCGGCCGTTTCGTGATCCGTGAAGTGGTGAGTGAGGGTATCAATCTCGATGCCACGGTGCTGCCCAAGGGTAAGCCGATCGATCTGAGCGGTCTCCGGATCGACCAGGTGCCGGCGCGGCTGGTGGGTGCTTTTGAAGAGCTCGACAGACTGCAGGGCATCATCGCACGCGGCGGCCTCGACCGCATGCGGCTTGCCGGTCTGGAGATCGAGTCGACCAGTGCAAGCGGGCGACCGTTGACCATCGCGATCGATGACGTCGCGCTGGAGCGGGGCGAAGACGATTCGCTGTCGATCTTCGGCGCAGTCTCCGTCAACGGCCAGCAGACGGAGCTCACCGCGCTCACCACGAATGTCGGCGGTCGTGCCGAATCTTTGACGATGCGGATTGCCGATGTGCGGGTCACGCCATTTCTGCTCCGGCGCTCCAGCACCGGTGAGGCACGCCAGGGCATCGATGGCTCTGCCGAGCTGCTTCTGACGGCACGACGCGCCGATGGCGGGCAGGCGCCGGCTATGTCGCTCGGCATCAACATGCGCAACGGCGGCTTCTACTCGGACGGGCAGCGCCAGGAACTGACAGACGCAGCGCTCAAGCTCTCCTACGACTTCTCCAAGGACACGATCGAACTTGCCGATTCCGTCGCGCGCTTTGGCGAGACCGTGTTTCCGCTCTCGGGTGGCATCATCGATCTCGACCGGCTTCCGGAGGGACCGAGTTTCGGCAAGGGGTTCGGCATTGATCTGGTGGTGACGGACGGGCGGGCGAATGTGCCCACGGCCGGCGAGACACCGTTTCCCTTCTTCCTCAAAGGCTATGGTCGCTATCTGGTCGGCGAGAACATGCTGCAGCTCGACACACTGGATGCCTCGACGCCCGGTGGCAATATGCGTGGCAAGCTGCAGGTGCGCTTCGGGGGTACAGGTCCCGAGATCCGCTTCAACGCCGAAGTGCAGAACATGGCGACCAGCGTCGTCAAACAGCTCTGGCCCTATTGGATCGCTTCCAAGCCCCGGCAATGGGTCCTTGAGAACCTCTATGGCGGTACCATTCCGCGCGGCACCATCGATGTATTCATTCCGCAAAACCGCCTTTCGATCGATCCGAAGCCGGTCCGCCTCAATGCCGACGAGCTGAAGATCGGCTTCGATCTCGAGGATGCCCGGCTGAACCTCACCGGTGAGCTGCCGCCGCTTCGCGATGTCTATGGACGCTTCGACATGCTGGGAGAACGGGTGGATGTCGACATCCGCTCGGCTGGTTCCTTCTTCCCGTCAGGACGCATGGTGAACCTCGATCGTGGAAAGCTCGTTCTGCAGGACGCCTATGAAAAGCCGCTGATGGCGGATCTGGAACTCGACGTCAGTGGTGCAGCGGATGCCGTCGCCGAACTGGTCTCGTTCAAGCCGATCGAGGCCTTGCGCACCGTCGATTTCAAGGCCGATGACTTTGCCGGCAAGGTGCGGGGCAACGCGAAGATCCGCCTCGGTCTGGTCCCCGACCAGCGGCCGCCGACCCCGAGCTGGACGGCTGAGGTCGATCTGGAAGATGTCGATGTGGCGAAACCCTTCGACGGACGGCGCATCAGCGATGTGACTGGGAAGCTGCTTGTCGATGTCGACAAGGCCAAGCTGGACGCCGAGGCGCTCATCGATGATGTGCCGATGGAGGTCGAGCTGACTGAACCGGTTCGAAAGGGCGAGGGTGAAGTCGCCCGCGAACGGGTCGTTACGGCCACGCTTGATAACGCAACGCGCGAAAAGCTGGTGCCTGGGCTCGGCGAGATCGTCAATGGTCCGATGAAGCTCGAACTGCGCCGTCTCGATGAAACCCGTCAGGCCGTCTCCGTCGATCTGCGCTCCGCGACGCTTACCATCCCCTGGGTGGGGTGGTCGAAGGGGCAGGGCATTGGCGCCAAGGCGACGTTCGAGCTTTCCAAGAATGGCGAGCAATCGCTGATCGAGAAGTTCGAGCTGGATGGTGATGGTTTCGGCGCGATCGGCGATCTCTCGGCCGACGATCGGGGGCTTGTGGCGGCTAATCTGTCGCGGGTGCGGCTCTCGCCTGAAGACGATGTCGCGCTGACCGTGCGGCTAACCAAAGGTGTCTATTCTGTCGTTGCCAATGGGCGCGCCTTTGATGCTCGTTCGCTGCTCTCCACCTTGCAAAACCCCTCCGGTGACGGTGAGACGGCGAAGTCCAGCACCTCTCTCAGGATCGAGGGCCGGTTCGAGCGCGTTCTCGGCTTCGGTGGCGAACAGCTGTCTGGTGTCTCGATCATCTATGGTGCGGGCAAGGGTCGCGTGAATGCCGTGGATTTCTCCGGCGTGACGGGCAGTGGCCAGGCGCTTGTGGCGAAGCTGCGCCAACCGGAAGGCCTGCGGGAGCTGTCGGTGACGACAAGCGACGCTGGTGCGGTGCTGCGTTTCCTCGATACCTACAAGCGGCTCGGAGGCGGGCTTGCCAATCTGCGGCTCACCGAAACCCGCGACGGCGCCTGGAGCGGCAATCTCGATCTGCGCAATTTTCAGGTCGAGAACGAAGAGCGGCTGCAGACCATCGTCTCGACACCGACCGGTGCCGACGGGCGCAGCCTCAACAATGCTGTTCGCAGCGACATCGATGTCAGCTCTGCCCGATTCCAGCGCGCATTCGCCCGGATGGCCATGGTCAATGGCACGCTCAGCGTCGAAAATGGCATCGTGCGCGGGGAACAGATCGGCGCGACCTTCCAGGGTATCGTCCGCGACCAGGCCGGAAGGATCGATCTGACTGGTACCTTCATGCCCGCCTATGGTCTCAACCGTCTGTTTGGCGAACTGCCTGTTATCGGCGCCATCCTCGGCAATGGGCGCGACCGTGGCCTGCTCGGGATCACCTTTAAGCTGACCGGGGCCACGTCCAAGCCGAACCTCGTGATCAACCCGCTGTCGATCATCGCGCCCGGTGTCTTCCGCCAGATCTTCGAATTCCGCTGAGGCTGATGACGGTCAGTCGCGCTCGATCATGATCACAGGCAGTGCCAGCCGCCGTGCTGCGATGATCTTGGCGTAGCCCGCGGGTCCCCCGGAATTACGGCAGACGAGATGCGTGATGCCGTGCGCGGTGAAGAGGTCTGCCTCCCGGTCGGGATCCGATGCCGGTCTGCCGAGGACGAGCATATGATCGGAAAAACCGAGCGGCGTCTCCGGCGGATCGACCATGCGGATGACGAAGTGGCAGTCGTCGCGTCCGATGAAGGCATCCACATACTGCCTGCCAAGAGCTAGAAAGACAGTCGCCCCTTGCGGTAACACCTCCGCTGCCGCCTCAAGCGTCGCCACAGACTTCCAGCGGTCGCCGGGCTGCTTCTGCCAGCGGGGTCGCAGCCGCTGTTCGAGCGGGATCCCCGAAAGCGCCGAGGCCTTGATGGCGTTCTCGCTGATCCGCCGGGCGAAGGGATGCGTCGCGTCGATCATCCGGTCGAACTTCTCGTCCCGCAGATAGGCTGCGAGCCCTTCTGCGCCGCCAAAGCCGCCGATGCGAACCTCGCCCTCCGGCAGCACCGGATCGACCGTCCGCCCCGCCAGCGAGGTCGTCACGCTATGGCCTTCCTCGATCAGTTGTGCGGCGAGCAGGCGTGCCTCTGCCGTTCCGCCGAGGATCAGGATCTTCTGTCGAGATGCGGGCAGGCTACCTAGCATGGGCGATGACCGTGCCCTTGCGGTCGGTGACGAGGATATCCACGGTGACGCCGCTGTCGCGCAGCACGCCTTCGGCCGTTAGCTTCGCCGCCTCGGCCACGGACTGCGCGATCTCGACCTTCGCCTTCGTCATGATCTCCAGCACTTCCATCGCCGTGTTCGCGTCCTGCACGGCGTGCCGCTCGGCATCACCCAGCGATATGGTGCAAGGCAGGGAGAGATAAAACGCGTTGTCGACCTGGCTGCGCGAGGAATGCAGGTCGAGTGCGCCCTGGGCGAGTTTCGACATCTTGGCAAAGCCACCGGCGATCGTCAGACGCGGCACCGGATGGGCGCGCAGATATTTGAGAAGGCCGCCGGCAAAGTCGCCCATGTCGATCAATGCTCCGTCGGGCAGGCCGTGGAAAACCTGAGCTGCCTTTTCCGAAGTCGATCCCGTCGCGCCGAGCAGATGCGTCAGGCCCTCGGCCCGCGCCACGTCGATGCCGCGATGGATGGAATGGATCCAGGCAGCACAGGAGAAGGGATGGACGATGCCCGTGGTGCCGAGGATGGAAATGCCGCCGAGAATGCCGAGCCTTGGATTCCAGGTCTTTTCGGCGATAGTGGCACCACCCGGCACAGAGATCCTGATCTCCACATCCGGTGACACCTGATGCTCTGCCGCAAGTGCCTCGATCTCGGCTGTCATCATCGCGCGCGGCACCGGATTGATCGCAGCCTGGCCGACTGCAATCGGCAGGCCGGCCTTGGTCACCGTGCCGACGCCGTCGCCCGCCACAAAGCGGATGCCGCTTCCGGGAGATAGGTGCGTCACCGTCGCGATTACGGTGGCCCCATGGGTTACATCCGGATCATCGCCCGCATCCTTGACGATGCCCGCATAGGCGCTCTCGCCCGCGAAGCCTTCGCAGGCAAGCGCGAAGGCCGGCGTCTCGCCTTTCGGCAGCGTAATCGAAACAGGATCCGGGAAGGCGCGGGTCAGCAAGGCCGTGAAAGCCGCCTTTGTGGCCGCTGTGGCGCAAGCGCCGGTCGTCCAGCCGTTGCGCAGTGGCGCGCCTTCCGGCTTGTCCAGCCGGTGGCCTTCTGCTGCGTCTTTCGCGTCTGGTCGATTGGCATCGCTCATGGCTCGCTTATAGGCGAGGCAGCCTCCGGGCGAAAGTCAGGTGACCGCAGGTTCCGTGCGGAAAGCAGCGGGGCGGAATTGCAATTTTTTCCGACGGGGCCTAGACCATGAGCATGACTGATATGACGCGTCTCGTCCTGCCAACAAGCCTGCCGGCCATCGAGCCGGGCCATGTGTGGCTGGCCGGCGCCGGGCCGGGAGACCCGGGCCTGCTGACCCTGCTCGCGGCTAAGGGGCTGTCGGAGGCAGACATCATCGTGCACGACGCGCTGGTCAACGAAGACTGCCTGAAACTGGCGCGCACCGGCGCCATACTCGAATATGCCGGCAAGCGCGGCGGCAAGCCATCTGCCAAGCAGCGTGACATTTCACTTCGTCTCGTCGAACTCGCCAGGGCCGGACACCGTGTGCTGCGCCTCAAGGGTGGCGATCCCTTCGTCTTCGGGCGTGGTGGCGAAGAGGCCCTGACGCTCATCGAACACGGCGTGCCTTTCCGCATCGTTCCCGGCATTACCGCCGGTATCGGGGGGCTTGCCTATGCCGGCATCCCGGTCACCCATCGCGAGGTCAATCATGCGGTGACCTTCCTCACGGGGCATGATTCGTCCGGCGTGGTGCCGGACCGCATCGACTGGGACGCGATCGGTCGCGGATCGCCTGTCATCGTCATGTATATGGCGATGAAGCACATGGGGCAGATCGCCGCCAATCTGATTGCTGCCGGCCGCTCGCGTAACGAGGCCGTCGCCTTCGTCTGCAATGCGGCTACCCCGGAGCAGACCGTGCTCGAGACCACGCTAGGACGCGCCGAAGCCGACATGATCGCTGCCGGCATCGAGCCGCCGGCAATCGTCGTCATCGGCGAGGTCGTCCGGCTTCGGCCATCGCTCGACTGGCTGGGTGCGCTTTCCGGTCGCAAGCTTCTGCCTGATCCCTTTGCCGTGGAACAGAAAGACACGGCATGAGCGGACTGCTGATCGCCGCGCCGGCTTCCGGTTCGGGCAAGACAGTGGTGACGCTTGGCCTGATGCGGGCGCTGCGCCGACGCGGAATTTCCGTTGCCCCGGGCAAGGCTGGCCCCGACTATATCGATCCCGCCTTCCATGCCGCCGCGAGTGGCGCCTCCTGTTTCAACTTCGATCCCTGGGCCATGCGTCCCGCGTTCCTCAAGGCGCAGGCCGCTCAATGTGCGAGACGCGGCACTCTTGTTATCGAGGCGATGATGGGACTGTTCGATGGCGCTGCCGACGGGACGGGAAGTGCCGGCGATTTGGCAGCCCTTCTGTCGCTGCCGGTTGTGCTCGTCGTCGATTGCGGGCGGACTTCCCAATCGGTCGCAGCCCTTGTCACTGGGTTCTCAAGGTTTCGGCCAGATGTGCAGGTCGCAGGTGTCATCCTCAACCGTGTCGGCAGTGACCGGCACGACGGCATGCTGCGCGAAGCCATGGCCAAGACAGAGGTTCCGGTTCTCGGCAGCCTGAGGAGCGATAAAGCGCTTTCGCTGCCCGAACGGCATCTCGGTCTCGTGCAGGCGGGCGAGCATGGCGCGCTCGAAACCTTCATCGAAAACGCGGCCGATGCTGTGGAGGGCGGTGTCGACCTCGATCGCCTGATGCAGTTGGCGGCCAAGACAACAGCAGGCTCTGGCGCCGCACCCGTCACGAGCCTTCCGCCGCTCGGCCATCGGATCGCAATCGCCCGCGACATCGCCTTTGCCTTTTCCTATCCGCACCTGCTCGAAGGCTGGCGCGCCCAGGGCGCGGAATTGTCTTTCTTTTCGCCGCTTGCAGACGAAGCGCCGTCGGCGGATGTGGATGCGATCTATCTGCCGGGCGGTTATCCGGAACTGCATGCGGGCAGACTTAGCTCGGCGGAGCGCTTCCGGGTCGGCATGGTGTCCGCGGCCGAGAGGGGCGCCACGATCTATGGCGAGTGTGGGGGCTACATGGTGCTTGGCGAGGGACTGGTCGATGCTGACGGTGAGCGTCACGGCATGCTCGGTTTCTTACCCCTTGTGACCAGCTATGCGACGCGCAAGCGGCATCTGGGTTATCGGCGGCTGCGGTCGCTGGCGCCAGACCTGTTTGCCGGTGAATTCACTGCCCATGAATTCCACTATTCCACCGTCGTCTCCGAGGGCGCTGCAGACCGCCTCTTCGAAGCGGAGGATGCCTTGGGTGAGAAGCTCGGTTCCGTCGGCCTGCGTCGCGGCTCGGTGGCTGGATCCTACATGCATCTGATCGATATTGCGGGAGAGGGCGCATGAGCGGACCCATCCAGCATGGTGGCGGGCTTGCGGCTGCCGCCTCGCATTACGGAGGACGGATCGAGGACTGGCTCGACTTGTCGACCGGCATCAATCCATGCCCACCTGAACTGCCGGAGATCCCGATGCGCGCCTGGCATCGTCTTCCAGACCAGGAGCGCGAAATGGCGGCGCGCGATGCGGCTCGAGGCTACTATCGTTCCGACGCGCGCCTGCCTCTGCCGGTGCCGGGCACACAATCAGTCATTCAATTGCTCCCGCGGCTCGTTGCGCCGGGCAGTCGTGTCGCTGTGCTGACGCCCACCTATGGCGAATATGTTCGAGCCTTCACCCTGGCTGGTCTCGCGGTGGACGCCATCAGCGACATCGACCAGATCACCAGCGATCACGGTCTGGTCGTCGTGGTGAACCCCAACAATCCCGATGGCCGGCTTTGCGGGCGCGAAAGGCTGCAGGCGTTGGCCGGCGAACTTGCGCATCGGAACGGGCTGCTCGTCGTGGACGAAGCCTTCGGGGATACGGTTCCAGACCATAGCCTCGCAGCCGATCCCAACCCGGATCTCATCGTCTTCCGCTCATTCGGCAAGTTCTTCGGGCTCGCCGGTATCCGCCTTGGTTTCGTGATTGCCGAGGAGAACCTGACGGCGCGATTTGCAGAATGGCTTGGTCCCTGGGCGGTGTCTGGACCCGCATTGGTCCTGGCCGAACATCTGATGACGTCGGACACAGGGCTTATCACCGACCAGATCCGTCTGCGTTCCCGTGCACTCTCCGAAGTCTTGTCGCATGCGGGCTTCACGGTGCGTGGCGGAACGGATCTGTTCCAGCTGGTCGAGGACGGGGGCGCTGCAGACTTGCACCGCCATCTCTGCAGCCATCACATCCTGACCCGTAAATTCGATTACCGGCCAGACTGGTTGCGCTTCGGTCTTTCCCCAAACGAGGCCGGCGATGCGCGCCTTCTGGCGGCGCTCAACTCCTTTCGGAAACCACAGACATGAGCCATCTCCTCATCCTGCTTGCGGCGATCGGTCTTGATCGTGTCGTCGGTGATCCACCCTGGCTCTGGCAGCGCATGCCCCATCCGGTGGTCCTGTTCGGCAAGGCCATCGATCTCTTCGAAAAGCCTCTGAACCGCACGACGTTTACCGCGGAAGGCAGACGGCTCAACGGTGTTCTCACCATCGTCCTGCTGCTTATCGCCTCTGCTGTCGTCGGCCTGATCCTCTCGTCGATCTTCGAACTTCTTGGCGTCGTCGGCCTTGTCCTCGAAATCGTCGTTGTCGGCGTTTTCCTCGCGCAGAAAAGTCTTGGCGATCATGTGCAGGCCGTGGCTGACGGGCTGCTCGGGCATGGCCTGGACGGCGGTCGCCGTGCGGTGGCGATGATCGTCGGGCGCGATCCGAAGACGCTCGATGAAGCGGGTGTCTCGCGCGCCGCAATCGAAAGCCTGTCGGAGAATTTCGCCGACGGCGTGGTGGCACCGGTCTTCTGGTACGCGATCGCGGGCCTTCCCGGGATCCTCGCCTACAAGATGCTCAACACCGCCGATTCGATGATCGGACACAAGAACGAGCGCTTCCTTGATTTCGGCTGGGCCTCGGCGCGGCTCGATGACCTTGCCAATTGGCCCGCCGCGCGGCTTTCGGCCGTCTTTATCGCGCTTGCGGCATGGCTGAAGCTCGGGGCAGGGGCCGGTCGTCGCTCCTTCTCGGCAGCACTTCGAGACAGTGGCCTGCATCGGTCACCGAATTCCGGCTGGCCTGAGGCCGCAATGGCCGGCGCGCTCGACCTGCAACTCGCAGGCCCGCGCGTCTATGGCGGCGTGAGGGTGAGCGAGCCGATGATGCACGCGGCAGGCCGCAGCGATGCCGGCCCCACGGATATCCTGATCGGCATCCGGGTCTTCTACTTGGCCTGTACGCTCATGGCGGTTTTTGTCGCGGTCGCCTGGCTCATCGTCCGGTGGTTCTAGGCCGGAACGACCGATCTATCGCTTGATAAAAGAATTGGCGCGGGTACCGACGCTGAAGGTCAGTCGATACCGGCTGCGTCGCGCAGGCGGTCGAGCTTCGGCACGATAACGTGGCGATTGTTCTCGATGACGATGATTCCGTCCTTGCGCAGCTTGGTCATTTGACGGCTGACGGTTTCGATCGTGAGGCCCAGGAAATCAGCGATGTCGGCGCGCGAGAGCGGCAGGTCGAAGGTCTGGGTGCCCTCGCTTTCCGGATCGATATGGGTCGCGATCAGGTAGAGGAAGCTTGCGACCTTTTCCTGGGCGGTCTTTCGACCCAGCGTCAGCATCCAGTCACGCGCTTCGTCGAGTTCCTTCAGCGACTGGGAATGCAGCTTGCGCTCCATGTCAGGCACTTCGCCGACCATGCGGTCGACGATGTTGCGCGGGAAGGTGCAGATGTCGGTGTCGGTCGCGGCTTCCGCCGTGATCGTGCTTTCGCCGAGGAAGGGGCGGCCCAGGAAATCGGGCGCGAATTGCAGGCCGACGATCTGCTGGCGGCCATCCGCCATCATCTTCGACAGCTTGATGACGCCCTTCAGGATATTGCTGTAGCTGCCGACCTGCTCGCCCTGGCCGATGACCTCGTTACCGGCTTCGACGCGACGGCGAATCGAGTGGCGATTGAGTTCGACCAGCTGGGCCGATGTGAGCACCGAGCAGAGGCCGCCATGACGGGCTTCGCAGGAACGGCAGACCGCGGGAGCCTCGCATTCCGGGAAGTGTTTTCTGTAGGTGTCCATGGTGAAGCCATCCCGTCAGACCGCTCGGCGCCTTTAAGGCTGCGTCCGGTCGAGTGCCCTCCTCGGGCCGCTGAGTTTCAATAAACTCTACGTGAGAAATGTATCAGCAAATTGATCGAAGTCAAAGGCCGCGATGTGTGACGGCGCTATCTTTGGTCGCAGTTCGATACACCTCAAGGCAGCGCAATCTCATGGAAAATTCCCTTCTCGCCAAGTATTCCGGCGCTGTCCCACGCTATACGAGCTATCCGACGGCGCCGCATTTTCATGAAGATATCGACTGCGGCAAATATGCGCAGTGGCTCCAGGCGATCACTGGAAAAGAGCGCATCTCGCTCTACATCCACGTCCCGTATTGCGACCGCCTCTGCTGGTTCTGTGCCTGTCACACCAAACATACGCTGAAATACGAGCCTATCGCGATCTATCTGGAATCGTTGAAGAAGGAGATCGCAGCCGTTGGCGCGCTGGTCAGCCGCGATGCGGCCGTCACCGCTGTGCATTTTGGCGGCGGTTCGCCGACCATGGTGCGGGCAGACGATCTGATCGATCTGATGGCGGCCCTTCGGTCGGCCTTTCGTTTTGCCGACGACGTCGAGATCAGCGTCGAGATGGACCCGAACGACCTCGACGAGCCACGCTATGATGCGCTCGCCACCATCGGTATGACGCGTGCCAGCCTCGGCGTTCAGGACTTCCACCCTGAGGTGCAGAAGGCGATCAACCGGATCCAGACCTTCGAGCAGACGAAATCGGTGGTGGAGGCTGTGCGGGCGCGGGGTGTGCATTCGGTCAATTGCGACATTCTCTATGGCCTGCCACACCAGACCGAGACGACCGTGGCAGAGACGGTCAAAGACATCCTGTCACTCGCGCCTGATCGTATCGCGCTCTTTGGCTACGCCCATGTGCCGTGGATGAAGAAGCATCAGACGATGATCAAGGAAGAGGTGCTGCCCGGCCTTGAGGAGCGCTTCGCGCAGATGAGCCTTGCCGCCTCGATGCTTGTCGCTGCCGGATACGAGCCTGTCGGCATCGACCATTTCGCGCTGCCGTCCGACCGGATGGCGATTGCGGCGCGGGAAGGGCGCCTGCGCCGCAACTTCCAGGGCTACACGGATGATGCAGCCGAAGCGCTGATCGGGCTTGGTGCCTCCTCGATCGGGCAATTGCCGCAGGGCTACGTGCAGAACATGCCTGCTACGGGCGAATACCAGCGCATGGCCGATTCAGGCGGTCTCACGGCCGTTCGCGGCATTGCGGTGAGCGATGATGACAGGCTGCGCCGCCGCGTGATTGAAGAGATCATGTGCCGCTTCACCGTCTCCTTCCCGGAGCTCCGGTCCGAATTCGGCAATGCCGTCGATGACATCGTGGCGGAAGCGCGAGCCTTTGCGCAGTCCAATCAGGACCGCATCTGTCTGATCGAAGACGATCGGTTTGTCATCACAGAGGCCGGCCGTCCCTTCGCGCGCACCATTGCCGCCATCTTCGACAGCTACCTCTCCAATGGCAAGGGACGCCATTCGATTGCTGTTTAGGCAACACTTCGGCTGCAAATTTCGCTGCAATACAAAACCACCATTGGCATTTCACGCTGCTTTCCTTATGTGGAACCCAGAATTTGAGACATATGAGGTACTAGCGTGACCGCTACATTCGACAAAGTTGCCGACATCATCGCAGACACCAGCGAAATCGATCGCGAGACGATTACGCCGGAAAGCCACACGATCGATGACCTCGGCATCGACAGCCTCGACTTCCTCGACATCGTCTTTGCGATCGACAAGGAATTCGGCATCAAGATCCCGCTCGAGCAGTGGACGCAGGAAGTCAACGAAGGCAAGGTTTCGACCGAAGAGTACTTCGTTCTGAAGAACCTGTGCACCAAGATCGACGAATTGCGGGCCGCCAAGGGCTGATCCGCCACGCGGCGGAGACATGTCATGCTGCTTGAATACTTCCAGATGATTGACAAGGTCGAGAGCGTGGATCTCGGCCTTGGTCGTTTGAAGGCCACCTCGACCGTGCCGATGGAAAGCCCCGTTTTCGAAGGGCATTTCCCCGGCATGCCGCTCGTGCCCGGCGTTCTCCTGATCGAGACCATGGCGCAGGCCTCCGGCATGCTGCTGCTCGCGGTCAAGGACTTCGAGGCCATGCCCTTCCTGATGTCGGTCGATGGCGCCAAAATGCGCACGTTCGTCGAGCCGGGCGCCGTGCTCGACATCGAGGCCGAGCTTGAACACGACGGTTCCGGCTTTGCTGTTACCAAGGCGAAGATCATGAGCGGCGGCAAGAAGGTCTGTGACGCGCAATTGAAGCTGCGCACCATGCCCTTCTCCGAAGTCCCGCTCGCCCCGATCGTGCGCAAGCGCGCCGAGGAAGTCGGTCTCATGGCCGCTATGGCCGCCCAGGCTTGAGGCGCATTCGGCCGCAAGGGCGCAATTCCTATTGACCTTGGGGCCTTATTCGGGAAAACCCGCATTTTACGCTGGCCAGCCTGCCGGCGAGAGGATTGCATATGGTCAAACAACCGAATGATGTGGTGATTACCGGCGTCGGGATCGTCACCTGCCACGGCACCGGCAAGGATGCGCATCTCGCGCTGCTTTCTGCCAAGACCGCACCGGAGCCTGTGCTCGAGACCGAAAAGTTCGCGCCCTATGTCGTGCACAAGCTGCCCGAGATCGACTGGTCGGAGCAGATCGGTCGCAAGGACCAGCGGCAGATGGAAAACTGGCAGCGCCTCGGCGTCTTTGCAGCAGGCCTCGCGCTCGACGATGCCGGCATGAAGGACGATGTCGACGCCTGTGGTTCGATGGACCTGATCGTCGCCGCTGGTGGTGGCGAGCGTGATATTGCCGTCGATAGCCTGATCGTCGATGAAGCGCTGAAGCGCAACGACCGCGAAAAATTCCTGATCGAGAAGCTCAAGACCGAGCTTCGTCCTACCCTCTTCCTGGCGCAGCTTTCCAACCTGCTCGCCGGCAATATCTCGATCGTTCACAAGGTCACCGGTTCCTCACGCACCTTCATGGGTGAAGAGGCGGCCGGCATCTCGGCGATCGCAACTGCCTTCGCCCGCATCAAGGCCGGCCAGTCGACGCATACGCTCGTCGGCGGCGCTTTCGTTGCCGAACGCCCCGACATCCTGCTGCTCGTCGAGGGCATCCGCGCCCATCAGACCGGCCCATGGCAACCGCTCTGGTCGCGTGACGGTTCGTCCGGCGGCGGCATGATCCTCGGCACGGTCGGCGCTTTCCTGGTGCTGGAATCGCGCGAACATGCCGAAGCCCGCGGCGCGCATATCTATGCGGTGCTGGACGCCGTCGAAGGTGATCGTGGCAATCGCGACGAGGGCAAGCTCGAAACGCGTCTCGACCGCATGGTCCCTGAGGCGGCATCGCTTTCATCAGCCGATACCATCGTCTTCTCGGGCGCGTCCGGTCTTGCCGAGCTTACCCAGCGTGAGAAGGCTCACCTAACGGAACGTTTCGCCGGCATGCCGGTGCGCGGTTATGCGGGTTCGATCGGTCACTCGGTCGAAGCGCAGTTCCCGGCGGGGCTGGCGCTTGCAGCACTTGCCATCGATGCCGGTGCCTCAGTGCCCGCTTTCGATCCGGCCAGCGAAGCCGCCCAGGCCGGTCCGGCCAAACATGCCATCATCTCCACCGTCGGCTATGTGCGGGGCGAAGGCCTTGCCGTGCTCTCGGCGAATGCGTGAGAAGGATAGATCCATGACCGACAGCCGCTTCAAGGATCATCTCGGCCGCCCGATCATCGCCGTCACAGGCATGGGCGTCATCACCTCGCTCGGCCAGGGCCTCTCCGACAACTGGTCGAAGCTGACATCCGGCCAGTCCGGGATCCACTACATCAAGCGTTTCGATACCGAGGGCATGTCGACCCGCATCGGTGGTACCGTCGATTTCATCGCCGTTCCCGCCAACAATGCCGTGGAGCGCTCCTATGCGCTGGCTCGCGAAACGACCATCGAGGCGCTCGCCCAGGCTGGCATCAATGGCGATTTCAACGGCCCGCTCTTCCTCGCCGCACCGCCGGTCGAGCCGGAATGGCATGACCGGTTTGCGCTTGCCGAGCGCGCGCCGGCCTCGACCCAGCCGGGCGATGCCTATGACCGTTTCCTCGCCGCCATGCGCGAGCAGCCGGACCCGGTCTTCCTCGAAGCCGTTCAGTTTGGTTCGATTTCCGAGCGTCTTTCCGACAAGTTCGGCACGCGGGGCCTGCCGGTTACGCTGTCGACGGCTTGTGCCTCCGGTGCAACCGCCATCCAACTCGGCGTCGAGGCGATCCGCCAGGGCCGCACGGAGCGGGCGCTGACAGTTGCGACCGACGGCTCGATCAGCCCGGAAGCCGTGATCCGTTTCTCGCTCTTGTCTGCGCTTTCCACCCAGAACGACCCGCCGGAAAAGGCATCCAAGCCCTTCAGCAAGGAACGCGATGGCTTCGTGATTGCCGAAGGTGCGGCAACGCTGGTGCTCGAATCGCTGGAATCGGCGATCGCCCGTGGCGCGAAGGTGCTCGGCGTGATCAAGGGCTGCGGTGAAAAGGCCGATCATTTCCACCGCACGCGCTCTTCGCCGGACGGCGGTCCTGCGATCGCGACGATCAAGGCAGCGCTTGTCGATGCCGGCCTGTCTGAGAATGCCATCGGCTATATCAATGCCCACGGCACATCGACGCCCGAGAACGACAAGATGGAATATGGCGCCATGCTGTCCGTCTTCGGTGACCGGCTGAAGGACGCCATTCCGGCTTCGTCGAACAAGTCGATGATCGGCCATACGCTGACGGCTGCCGGTGCGGTCGAAGCGGTGTTCTCGATCCAGACCATGCTGACCGGCACGGTGCCGCCAACCATCAACTACACGAACCCCGATCCATCGATCGTGCTCGATGTGGTGCCGAACGTGAAGCGGGAGGCCTCGGTTTCGGCTGTGCTCTCCAACTCCTTCGGTTTTGGCGGTCAGAACGCCAGCCTTGTCATGACGCGGGAACCGGTCTAAGGCCTGCGCCAACAATTCGGGACGTCATCCTCGGCCTTCAGCCGGGGATCCACGCACCTCGCAAGAACAACGAAGGTCGGCAGATGCCGGGGGCAGCCCCGGTTTTACGATGAGAGCGTGACGACGTCTCATCTGCATCCGCCCCATAGGCCCTGAAGGAAACATGTCATGCGCGCATTGCAACTCGTCGAAGACCGCAAGCTTGAAATCGTCGACCTGCCGGAGCCGGATGCTCCGGGTCCTGGCGAAGTCACGCTGCGCGTCAAGGCTGTCGCGCTGAACCATATCGACGTCTGGGGCTGGCGCGGGATGGCGTTCGCCAAGCGCAAGATGCCGCTCGTCATCGGTGCGGAAGCCTCCGGTGTCGTCGAGGCGATCGGTCCCGGCGTCGGCAATATCCTGCCGGGCCAGCTCGCCGCCGTTTATGGCGCACGCACCTGCGGCCTCTGCAAGCCCTGCCGTGAGGGCCGCGATAACCTCTGCGAAAACGTCTCGGGCGTGCACGGCTTCCATCTCGACGGCTTTGCCCAGGAAAAGATCAACCTGCCGGCTCGCCTGCTGGTGCCTGCCCCTCCGGGCGTCGATGCGGTTGCCGCGGCTCTCGCGCCCGTCACTTTCGGCACCGTCGAGCACATGCTCTTCGACAATGCCAAGCTCCAGCCGGGTGAAACTATCCTCATCCATGCTGGCGGCTCCGGCATCGGCACGGCTGCCATCCAGCTTGCCAAGAAGATCGGCTGCACGGTCATCACCACCGTCGGCTCCGACGACAAGATCGAGCCGGCCAAGGCGCTGGGCGCCGATCACGTCATCAACTACCGTACCGACCGCTTCGAAGGCATGGTCCGGAAGATCACCAAGAAGAAGGGCGTCGATGTCGTCTTCGAACATGTCGGCAAGGACACGTTTGCCGCATCGATGTTCTGCCTGAAGCGCGGTGGCCGCCTCGTGACCTGCGGTTCGACCTCGGGTGTGTCGACCGAAGTGAACCTGATGATGCTCTTCCAGCAGCAGCTGAAGCTTTTCGGGTCTTTCGGCTGCCGGATGGAAAACATGGCAGATGCCATGCAGAAGATGGCGCGCGGCCTCGTGCATCCCGTCATCGATACGCAGGTCTCCTTCGACGATATCGACAAGGCACTTGCCCGCATGGAAGGCCGCCAGGTGTTCGGCAAGATCATCCTGAAGATGGATTGATCGCGTGCGGATGCTCGTCACCCGCATCGTTCTGGCGCTGCGCAAGTTTTATCACTGGTCCGTGGCCCAGATCGCGTTTGGTTTCTTGACTGCGCTCAAGATCTTTCCGGCAGACGGGGCGATCAACTTCGCCGATCGGCTGATGCGTTGGGTGGGGCCGAAGACCAAGCGTCATCGCCTGATGCAGGTGAATTTGCGCAATGCTTTTCCGGAAAAGTCGGAAGAGGAGCGCGAGGTCATTGCGCTGGCGAGCTGGGGCCATATGGGCCGGCTGGCTGCCGAATATGTCTTCCTCGACCGTCTTTTCGACTTCGATCCGGAAAAGCCCGGCCAGGGCAGGGTAGAGGTGTCGGGCGTCGAGCAGTTCCTCGACTTGCGCGACAATCCGCGTCCCTTCATCGTCTTCACCGGTCACACTGCCAATTTCGAGCTGCTGCCGGTTGCGGGTGCCGCCTTCGGGCTGTTCGTCACGGTCCTCTTCCGGCCGCCGAACAATCCCTACATCGCCGACAAGGTCTTCGAATTCCGCCGCAAGCGCATGGGCAACCTCGTGCCGTCCCATGCGGGATCGTCGTTTGCGCTGGCGCGCCAGCTGGAGCAGGGCGGCGGCGTTGGCGTGCTGGTCGACCAGAAGTTCTGGAAGGGCGTGGAAACGAAGTTCTTCGGCAATCCGGTTCGCACCAATCCGCTGCTTGCCAAGCTTGCCCGACAGTTCGACTGCGAGGTCTATCCGGCCCGTTGTATCCGCCTGCCGGGGAACCGGTTCCGGCTGGAGATCGAGCCTTTGGTTGTGCTGCCGCGCAACGAAAAGGGCCAGATCGACGTCACGGCCACCGCCCAACTCTTGAACGACAAGGTCGAATCCTGGGTTCGTGAATATCCCGAGCAATGGCTCTGGTATCATGATCGCTGGGACATCAAGCGGTCGATCTAGAACCTACCCTCAGCTTGCTGCTGACCGAGTTGATTCGCTGCCGCGCGGACGAGCGCGCGAGTGTGCCCGTAAGTCTGAATTTTCATCATTCATTTCACAAAGGTGGGCCGATATTTTTTGGGCTGCGCTGCGACCCGGTGCCCGTGCCGATTGAAGGTGACGCAACCTCATGTTACGGACGCCCAATTGTCTGTGACGTGTCGGTTTTTTTTGTCACATCTGAGGGATGAGGTTGCGAATGTCTTTTGACGAATTCCGTGATTCGAATCTGCGCGCAATGTTCGAAGCGGTTTCGTTGAAGAACCTTCAGTTGCAGCAGGCCATTCGCAGCGGTGACGACCAGCTTGTTCGCGTCCTCGATCGTGAGATCGATCCGCTGATTTCGGCACTGATCAGCTACCGCGCGACGGATTTCGATGACATCTATCTCCAGATGCGTTTGCTGACCAAGCTCCTGCGCGAAGACGCTGACGACCGGACCTGCGTGCTTCGCCACGCGTCCATGCTGACGCTTCTGGTCGAACGCTATTTCGGCCCGAGGCGGAGCCAGGAGGTCCCTGCGCCGAAGGTTTCTTCGACCCGTCCGCTTCAGGGTGGCGACGACATTCAGCTGAACGAAGCCATTCTCAACAATCTGCCGGAGCACGTGGCGGTCGTCACGCGGGACTATCGCTATCTGTTTGCCAATACGGCGATGGCCGGCATGCTGGGCATGCGGCAGATGGAGATCATTGGGCGCAGTGTGTTCGATCTCTGTCTTGCTGATGGCAATGACGACTGGCTGCAGGATGCGCTGGACGCCGCCTTTGCAGGCCGTTCCGGCTCCTTCGTCGCCAGGATCTCGGCTGGGATGGCCAAAAGCGATATGCGCGGCCGATACGCGCCTTTGCGTGCAGCCGACGGCAGCGTGAGCGGTGCCATCCTGACACTCGGCGAATCGGAACCCGTTTTCGGCGACGTCGCGGCCTGAAGGAGCCTGCTGGCTTAGGAGGCGTGCAGGGGCTTCAGCGCCCAACTGCCTGCAATTCTTCTGCCGTCACGCCCTGCAACAGGTGCTCTCGCTCAAAGGCGATGTGACGGCGAATGCCTTCGAAGAAACCGCGCAGCATGTAGCCGACGGCCTCCATATTCACGCGGTCGCCAGAACCGAGCTTGAGCAGCGCATCCGTCAGTTCCTCGGCAAAGCACTCATCCTCGCAATGCTCGAACTTCAGCCTCTCCAGCGTCGGCCCGAGGGCATCGGTCGCATCAGGGCTTGCCTCAAGCTGCGGGAAGAGGACCGTCTCTTCATAGTGATGGATCCCCTTGATCAAGGGGCCTAGGGCTTTCGCCGCATAGATACACTTCTGCCGGTTGATGCTCGCCGGCAGTGAGTCGGCGATTTCTTCCAGTTCCCGGCAGAGCGCGAGTTGTTCGGTATGGGCGCGGTATAGCCAGGCAAGATCACGCTTGCCCGCATCGAGCAGACGGTTCCCCGTCCTCGTATTGCTATTGTCGGCCTTGCCAGTCTGCATGTTCGTCAGCATGTCCGTTCTCTCCAACGGGGTTCTCCGCCGCACGGCTCCCCAGTGCTCCAAGACACGCGCATCGGATCCTTGCATTTTGCGATCGAAAGCCTTGGTGCCTGAGGGATCGCGAACCCGATTGCATCTCCAAACTTCGCCAATTTTAGAGAGACCCGCATTGACTTGGATCAAGGTAGCTTGAGCCACCCAATGCGATTGGTGCATCCGACGCGGGAGGTTCGGCCCATCGGGCACAAGCCCCCGCGATGAGATCAGCAAGCGTTGGGGGATTCCAACAATGAACTATACGTTAGAGACACTGGTGATGGCGGTTCTCGCCTTCGCCGCGCTGCTCGGGGTGGCCTTCACCCAGGACAGCCTCTTCGCAGCCCATATGTGGGTTGCGTTCTTCGTGCTCACTGCGGGCACGATCGTCATGCTGCGTCGGATGCAGTTTGCTCCGTCCGTGGCATCCTCCTCCGCAACCAAGCCCAAGGCCCCGCAGTCGGAGTATTTCGACGAAGTCGTCCGCTATGGTGTCATCGCCACCGTCTTCTGGGGCGTCGTCGGCTTCCTGGTCGGCGTGGTCGTTGCCTTGCAGCTCGCCTATCCCGATCTCAACATCGAGCCCTGGCTGAACTTCGGGCGCCTGCGTCCGCTGCACACCTCGGCCGTCATCTTCGCCTTCGGCGGTAACGCTCTGATCGCGACCTCCTTCTATGTGGTTCAGCGCACCTCGCGCCAGCGCCTCTTCGGCGGCAATCTCGGCTGGTTCGTCTTCTGGGGCTACCAGTTCTTCATCATCATGGCGGCCACTGGCTATCTGCTGGGCATCACCCAGGGCAAGGAATATGCCGAGCCGGAATGGTATGTTGACCTCTGGCTGACCGTCGTCTGGGTCGCCTATCTCATCACCTTCATGGGCACGGTGATGACCCGCAAGGAGAGCCACATCTATGTGGCCAACTGGTTCTACCTGTCCTTCATCATCACGATCGCGATGCTCCACATCGTCAATAACCTCGCGATCCCGGTCTCCTTCCTCGGCGTCAAGAGCTACTCGGCCTTTGCCGGTGTTCAGGATGCGCTGACGCAGTGGTGGTACGGCCACAACGCCGTCGGCTTCTTCCTGACCGCAGGCTTCCTCGGCATGATGTACTATTTCGTGCCCAAGCAGGCTGGTCGTCCGGTCTATTCCTACCGCCTGTCGATCATCCACTTCTGGGCCCTGATCTTCATGTATATCTGGGCCGGCCCGCACCACCTGCACTACACGGCTCTGCCCGACTGGGCTCAGACGCTCGGCATGGTGTTCTCGGTCATGCTCTGGATGCCCTCCTGGGGTGGCATGATCAACGGTCTGATGACGCTGTCTGGCGCCTGGGACAAGATCCGCACCGACCCGATCATCCGCATGATGGTCATCGCCATCGCCTTCTACGGCATGTCGACCTTCGAAGGTCCCATGATGTCGATCAAGGCGGTCAACTCGCTCAGCCACTATACCGAATGGACCATCGGTCACGTTCACTCGGGCGCACTCGGCTGGGTCGGCATGATCTCCTTCGGCGCTATCTACTACCTGACTCCGAAGCTGTGGAACCGCGATCGCCTCTATTCGATGCGCATGGTCAACTGGCACTTCTGGCTCGCCACGCTCGGCATCGTCGTCTATGCCGCCGTGCTTTGGGTTGCCGGTATCCAGCAGGGCCTGATGTGGCGCGAATATGATGCCCAGGGCTTCCTGGTCTACTCGTTCGCCGAGTCTGTCGCTGCCATGTTCCCCTACTATGTCCTGCGTGCCGTTGGCGGTGCCATGTACCTGCTGGGCAGCGTGATCATGGCCTACAACATCCTGATGACCATCCTCGGCTATGAGCGCCAGGAAGCCCCGATCCCCGGATCGGTCGCTCCCGCCGCCCTGCAGCCGGCTGAATGAGGAGGGCTCCCATGTCCATTCTTGATAAACACGCAATCCTCGAGAAGAACACGAGCCTTCTCTTCCTCGGTTCGCTTCTGGTGGTCACCATCGGCGGCATCGTCGAGATCGCCCCGCTCTTCTATCTCGAGAACACCATCGAGAAGGTGGAGGGCATGCGTCCCTACTCACCGCTCGAACTGGCCGGCCGCAACATCTACATCCGTGAAGGCTGCTATGTCTGTCACAGCCAGATGATCCGGCCGTTCAAGGACGAGGTCGAGCGTTACGGACACTACTCGCTGGCTGCGGAGTCGATGTACGACCATCCGTTCCAGTGGGGTTCGAAGCGCACCGGGCCGGATCTCGCTCGTGTCGGCGACCGCTATTCGAACGAATGGCACGTCCAGCACCTGACAGAGCCGCGCGACGTCGTGCCGGAATCGATCATGCCGAGCTACTCGTATCTGAAGACGACGCCGCTCAAGGTCGCCAATGTCACGATGGACCTGAAGGCCAACAGCCTCGTCGGTGTGCCCTATACCGAAGAGATGATGGCACAGGCGGAGGCCGATCTCGCCGCCCAGGCCGATCCGAACGCCGATACGTCAGGTCTTCTGGAGCGCTATCCGAAGGCCAAGGTCGCCGATTTCGACGGCAATCCCGCGCAGGTTTCGGAGATGGACGCTCTCGTCGCCTATCTGCAGATGCTCGGCACGCTGGTCGACTTCTCCACCTATGACGACGCAAGCGGTTACCGCTGAGGAGAGCACCATGGAAACCTACACCGCCATGCGCCACTTCGCCGACAGCTGGGCTCTGCTCGCCATGACCCTGTTTTTCGTCGGAGTCGTGCTCTTCACATTCCGCCCGGGCGGCAAGAAGCCTGCCGACGACGCGGCCAGCATCCCTCTCAAGGAGGATTGAACAATGGCAGACAAGAAACACATCGACGAGATCAGCGGCGTCGAGACCACCGGCCATGAGTGGGACGGCATTCGCGAGCTGAACAACCCGATGCCGCGCTGGTGGGTCTATACCTTCTATGCGACCATCGTCTGGGCGATCGGCTACACGGTCATGTATCCGGCCTGGCCGCTTCTGACCGACAACACCAAGGGCCTGCTCGGCTATTCCAGCCGCGCGGAAGTCGCTGAGGAGCTGACGGCGGCGCAGTCTGCGCAATCGGTCTATCTTGAGAAGATCGCCGCTCTGCCGCTCGACCAGATTGTCGCCGACAAGGACCTGACCCAGTTCGCGCTTGCCGGTGGTGCTGCCGCCTTCAAGGTGAACTGCTCGCCCTGCCATGGTTCGGGTGCCGCCGGCGGTGCCGGTTATCCGAACCTCAACGACGACGACTGGCTGTGGGGCGGTGATCTCGAATCGATCCACACCTCGATCGCCCATGGCATCCGCTACGATCAGGATCCGGACACGCGGGTTTCGGAGATGCCGGCTTTCGCCGACATCATCGAGCCCGAGCAGATCAAGCAGGTTGCGGCCTATGTCGTCAGCCTGACCGGCACGCCGAATGATGCGGCCATTGTTGAACCGGGTAAGCAGCTCTATGCCGACAATTGCGCCTCCTGCCATGGGGAAGACGCCAAGGGCAATCGCGACTTCGGTGCGCCGAACCTCGCCGATGCCATCTGGCTGAAGGTCGATGGCGAGGCCCAGATCGCAGCACAGATCCGCCAGCCGCGCCACGGTGCGATGCCGGGCTGGGCCGCGCGCCTGGGGGATACCACCGTCAAGCAGCTGACTGTCTATGTGCACCAGCTGGGCGGCGGCGAATAAGCTCACCCCTTCTTCCCAATCTCAGGGCCGCGTCGTGGACGCGGCCCTTTTTCGTGCAATAGGGAAAATCATATGTGTTGCGACGCTTCGCCGCTGCTTGACTTAAGTCAAGGCGGGCTGGCCTTCGAGATGGGACAAGGCGAGCATCAGAAGAAGGTTCTTGTCCCATGAACATACACGCCGATCAAACCCACGCCGCCGACGCGCCTGAGGTGGAGAGATTGGAAGCCGAGGCGGTGATGTCGGCCAAGAGCCGCGGCCCGCTCTATGAGGCTCGCAAGAAGATCTTCCCGAAGCGTGCGGAGGGGGCCTTCCGCCGCTTCAAGTGGATCATCATGGCGATCACGCTCGGCATCTACTACCTCACGCCCTGGCTGCGCTGGGATCGCGGTGAGTTCGCGCCTGATCAGGCCGTGCTGATCGACCTTGCGCATCGGCGCTTCTATTTCTTCTTCATCGAGATCTGGCCGCAGGAGTTCTTCTTCGTCGCGGGCCTGCTCGTCATGGCCGGTTTCGGCCTCTTCCTCGTCACCTCCGCCGTCGGCCGCGCCTGGTGTGGTTACACCTGTCCGCAGACGGTCTGGGTCGATCTCTTCCTCGTCGTCGAACGCTTCATCGAGGGCGACCGCAATGCCCGAATCAAGCTCGAGTCGGCGCCCTGGACCTTCGACAAGATCTGGAAGCGGGTCAGCAAACACGCCACCTGGATCCTGATCGGTGTTCTGACGGGTGGTGCCTGGATCTTCTACTTCGCCGACGCGCCTTCGCTCGCCATGGATTTCCTCACCGGCAATGCCGCACCGGTCGCCTACATGACCGTCGCAATCCTGACGGCAACGACTTATGTCTTTGGCGGCCTGATGCGCGAGCAGGTCTGCATCTACATGTGCCCCTGGCCGCGCATCCAGGCCGCGATGCTGGATGAGAACTCGCTCGTCGTCACCTATAACGACTGGCGCGGCGAACCGCGCACGCGCCACGCCAAGAAGGCGGTTGCGTCAGGCGAATCGGTTGGCGACTGCGTCGACTGCAATGCCTGCGTCGCCGTCTGTCCCATGGGCATCGACATCCGCGACGGCCAGCAACTGGAATGCATCACTTGTGCGCTCTGCATCGACGCCTGTGATGGCGTCATGGACAAGGTTGGCAAGCCGCGTGGCCTCATCGCCTATGCGACGCTCGACGAATATCAGTCGAACATGGCGCTCGCCACCGGTGGCGGCAGCTGCAGCATCGACCCGAAAAAGGTGCGCAACGAAGACGGCAGCTTCTCCGACAAGATCCGCCATTTCGACTGGCGCGTGATCTTCCGCGCCCGCACGCTGCTCTACATGGGCGTCTGGACGGCCGTCGGCATCGGCATGCTGGTCGCTCTGCTCGGTCGCGACCGTCTGGAGGTCAACGTATTACATGACCGCAATCCACAATTCGTGCTGGAATCCGATGGCTCGATCCGCAACGGATACACGGTCCGCATCCTCAACATGATCGCTGCCCCGCGCGAGATCGAGGTGTCGCTCGAAGGCCTGCCGGATGCGACGATGAAGATCAACGGCATCAACCAGCCGCCCGCCCGTTCCTTCACCGTCTCGGTCGAGCCGGACGAGGCGACCACGCTCAAGGTCTTCGTGACGCTTTCGGGCGACAAGGTCGAGGACGACAATCAGGAATTCCAGTTCATTGCCAAGGATCAGGGCAGTGACGAGCGCGATGTCTATGAAGCCGTCTTCATGGGACCGGGAGAAAAAGATGACGACTGACGCAAAAAAGCCTTTCACCTTCACCGGCTGGCACATGCTGGCGATCATGCTGGCCTTTTTCGGCACGATCATCACGGTCAATTTCACCATGGCCTATCTGGCAACGTCGAGCTGGAGCGGCCTGGTGGTGAAGAACACCTATGTCGCGAGCCAACAGTTCAACGGCAAGACGGCTGCCATCCGCGAGATGCTGGCGACCGGTATCGCCGGTGATCTTTCGGTCGATGCCAAGGGCATGCGCTACCGGCTGACGCTTCCGGGCAACACGGCCGTCGTTGCCGATGCGGTGACGGCCCATTTCAAGCGGCCCGTCGGCGTCGCCCAGGATTTCGAACTCCAGCTGACGCCCGCCGGCGACGGTCTCTATCTGGCGGAAACCGTGGTTCTACCCGGTAGCTGGATCGTCGAGATGCAGGCGACGAAGGACGGCAAATTGATCATGCATGAGGCGAAGCGGGTTTCCGTTTCAGGAGAATGACGATGAGTTGCTGCGCGGCAGGCACCGAAGGCGCATTGGACATGGAGCGGGCAGGGGTCTCCCTGCCGTCGGCGGAAGAGCTGAAGCTCTCCAGCCGCGCGGTCGGCCCCGGCCTCTGGCAGGTCGACATGAGCGTACCCGCCGTCCACTGCGGCACCTGCATCACGACCGTCGAGGGTGTGCTGAAGGCGCTTCCCGAAGTCGAGCGCGCGCGCGTCAACCTCTCGACCAAACGTGTCTCCGTCGTCTGGAAAGAGGCCGTCGACGGTGTCGAGACCGACCCGGTCAATCTTGCACGGGCCATAGCCTCGACCGGCTACACCGCCCATCTGTTCACGGCGGCGGAAGAGGCTTCCGACGCGCTCCGCAACAAGCTGATCCGGGCAGTTGCCGTCTCCGGCTTTGCCGCGACCAATATCATGCTCTTGTCGGTCTCCGTCTGGTCGGGGGCGGATGCCTCGACGCGTGATCTCTTCCACTGGATCTCGGCGATGATCGCAGCACCGGCCCTCATCTATGCTGGCCGCTTCTTCTACGAATCGGCCTGGAACGCGCTCCGCCACGGGCGCACCAACATGGATGTGCCGATCGCGATCGGCATCACGCTCTCCTATTTCGCCTCGCTCTGGGAAACCATTCATCACGGCGAGCATGCCTATTTCGACGCAACGGCGTCACTGCTCTTCTTCCTTCTGATCGGCCGTACGCTCGATCATATCATGCGCGATCGGGCACGCTCCGCCATCAGCGGCCTTGCCCGCCTCAATCCGCGCGGTGCCATGGTGCTGGCCGACGACGGCTCGCGCGAATATCGCGCCGTCGATGAAATCCGTGTCGGCGACCAGGTCGCGATATCAGCTGGTGACCGCATTCCCGTCGACGGCGTTGTCGTCTCCGGCGAAAGCGATCTCGACATGTCGATCGTCAATGGCGAAAGCGCGCCGGTCTCTGTCCGCCCGGGCTCGGAAATCCAGGCAGGTACGCTCAGCCTGACAGGCTCGCTGACCGTCCGAGCCACGGCAACAGCTCAGAACTCGTTCCTTTCCGAAATCATCCACCTGATGGAAGCGGCCGAAGGGGGCAGGGCGCGGTACCGTCGCATCGCCGACCGCGCCGCGCAATACTACTCGCCTGCCGTCCATCTGCTGGCAATCACCTCCTTCGTCGCCTGGGGTCTATATGACGGTGACTGGAAGCACGCGATGATGGTCGCGATTGCAGTTCTCATCATCACCTGCCCGTGCGCGCTCGGCCTCGCCGTGCCCGTGGTCCAGGTCGTTGCCGCCGGTCGCCTGTTCAAGGCGGGCGTCATGGTCAAGGACGGTTCCGCCATGGAGCGTCTTGCCGAAATCGAGGCCGTCGCCTTCGATAAGACCGGCACGCTGACGCTCGGCCGCCCGCGCCTCGTTGATACCACTAAGATCGAGCCGATCGGCTTTGCTGTCGCGGCCGGTCTCGCGGCCCATTCCCGCCATCCTCTGTCTCGGGCGCTCTGGGCTGCCTATGGCGGCCAGCCTCGGGGGTTTGACACCGTTCGCGAAGTGCCGGGATCCGGCGTCGAAGCGGAAACGGTGGAGGGCGTCTGGCGTCTCGGCAACCGTCGCTTTGCCTGCGTCTCTGATGCCGTTGATACAACTGACAAGCCTTACTCCGAGGTCGTTCTCTCGCTCGATGGGATCGAACGGGCGACCTTGCTGTTCGAGGATATGCTGCGGCCAAGAGCCCAGTCCTCGATTGCGGCCCTGAAGCAGGCCGGCCTCGACCTCGGTATTCTTTCGGGTGACCGTGCCCCCGTGGTAGCCAAGCTCGCCGCCGATCTCGGCATCGGTAACTGGCGTGCCGGTCTCACCCCGCGCGACAAGGCCGAAGCCTGCGCCGAGGCATCGGCCCGCGGTCGCCGCGTGCTGATGGTCGGTGACGGCATCAATGATGCACCGGCGCTCTCATCTGCGCATGTCTCGATGGCCCCTGCCACGGCCGCCGATGTCGGTCGCCAGGCGGCCGATTTCGTCTTCATGCGTGACGGGCTGGAAGCCGTACCCTTCGCGATCGAGGCATCGCGCCGCGCGGGTCGCCTGATCCGCGAGAATTTCGCGCTCGCAATCGGCTACAATGTCATCGCCGTGCCGATTGCGCTGCTTGGTTACGCCACGCCGCTGATTGCAGCGGTCGCCATGTCCACTTCGTCGATCATCGTGGTCGCCAATGCGCTGCGTCTCAACCGGTTGACCCTGGATGAAAACGTGCTCGCATCAGGCCTTGCCGCGAACGCATCGACGCTACCTGCCGATGATGCGAGGATCGCCGCATGAACATGTTGATCTTTCTGATCCCGATTGCGCTCTTCCTCGGCGGCCTCGGTCTCTTCGCCTTCCTCTGGTCGCTGAAAAGCGGCCAGTACGAAGACCTCGATGGCGCCGCCTGGCGGGTCATTTCTGAGAACGATGACAAGCCCGACGCTTGATACAGCGTTTACCGAACGGTCAATTTTCGCTCTTGCCGCATGCCTTCGCGGATGCGAGAAAGCCGCATCCATGAATTTGCATGCGGAGGCTTCATCGTGCAGCAAGCGGAAATCGGACTGATCGGTCTTGGAGTTATGGGTTCCAATCTGGCGCTCAACATTGCCGAAAAAGGCAATCGGATCGCAGTCTTCAATCGGACGCCGGCGCGCACGGATGAATTTCTCGCAGAAGCCGGCGATCTGGCCGGCCAGATCATCGGTTGCCACACGATCGAAGAATTTGTCGCTGCCATTCGTCCCCCACGCCCGATCATCATCATGATCAAGGCCGGTGAGGCCGTCGACCAGCAGATGGCCGCGCTGATGCCGTATCTGTCGAAGAACGACATCATGATCGATGCCGGCAATGCCAATTTCCGCGACACGGTCGCGCGCTTCGAAAAGCTTGCCGGCACCGACCTGACCTTCATCGGCATGGGCGTATCCGGCGGCGAAGAAGGTGCCCGTCACGGTCCCTCGATCATGGTCGGCGGCACCGAGGAAAGCTGGAAGCGCGTTGAGCCGGTTCTGACCTCGATTGCGGCCAAGTTCAACGATGACCCTTGCGTCGCCTGGCTCGGTACCGACGGCGCTGGCCACTTCGTCAAGACGATCCATAACGGCATCGAATATGCCGACATGCAGATGATCGCCGAGATCTACGGCATCCTGCGTGATGGCCTGAAGATGTCGGCCGCCGAAATCGGCGAGATCTTCGGTCAGTGGAACAAGGGCCGCCTCAACTCCTACTTGATCGAGATCACCGAGAAGGTGCTGAAGGCAACCGACCCGGAAACCGGCAAGCCGATGGTCGATATCATCGTCGATGCTGCCGGCCAGAAGGGCACCGGCAAGTGGTCTGCCATCGAAGCGCAGAACCTCGCGGTTACGGCTTCCGGCATCGAAGCCGCTGTTGCCGGCCGTGTTCTGTCGTCGCTGCGTGAAGAGCGGATGGCTGCTGAAAAGTTGTTCGGCCTGCCGGCGCTTGCCGAGGCGCCTGCTGATGAGGCCGCCTTCATCGCCGATCTCGAAAACGCACTGCTCGCCGCCAAGATCGCCGCTTACGCACAGGGCTTTGCCGTCATGTCGTCGGCGTCGGAAGAGTTCAACTGGTCGCTGCCCATGCCGACGATCGCCCGCATCTGGCGCGCCGGCTGCATCATTCGCTCGCAGTTCCTCGACGAGATCACGTCCGCCTTTACCAAGGATCCGAACGTGCCGAACCTCGTGGTCACGCCGGCCTTTGCCGAGATGGTCAAGGAGACCGACGGGGCGCTGCGCCGCGTCGTTGCTTATGCTGCACTCTCGGGCCTTCCGGTTCCGGCGATCGCTTCGGCGCTCTCCTATTTCGACACCTATCGTCGCGGTCGCGGCACGGCGAACCTCATCCAGGCGCAGCGCGACTTCTTCGGCGCGCATGGCTTTGATCGCCTCGACGGCAAGGACCTGCATCATGGCCCCTGGGCCGGCCAGTTCTGATCGAACAACAGCATGAACCAGAGGGACCCGATATGAACAATGTCGGGTTCTTTTCTTTTTGGAACCCCAGCCATCGTCAGCCCTTTCATTGCCTTGTGAATGAAATGTCTGGCAGGTGGATTTCGTTAAAATGATAGCCGCTTGTTTACCTTTGGCTTAACGCCTGTGGCCTAGCGTGGCCAGGCGGTTAAGGAAACCGCTCGAAATGCAGGCGAATCATGATGGTCTCCGTTAATCTTTCCACAGTCTCTGTTGGTGCTTTCGCACTCCTGGCTGTCTTTGCGTTCTTGTACTGGCGGCAGTGGCGGCAGGACTCAACGCGCAACGAGTTCGCCCTGCTTTCTGCAGCGACGGCCAGCGGTGCTGCTGGCGCGTTCCTTAGCATCTTCTCCAGCGGAGACTTCGGACTGTTCACGGTCGGGCTCGCCCAGACCCTGATGCTGCTTTCGGCAACCGTAGCGTGGCAGGCGCTCCGCGCATTCGACCACCGGAGCCTTAACCTCAAGCATGCGGTAGCCGGTCCTCTGTTCTTCTTCCTTTTGACCGCGTCAGCTCCGTTCCTGCAGGTCGATGTGAATGCCCGCTTCCAACTCGGCATGCTGGTCGGTGCTATTTATACAGCGCTCGCCGCCCGCGAATTGATGGTGTCCGAGACTGAAGAACGCCTTAGCAACCGGCCCTTCACCTATAAATGGTTCGGCATCATGTCGGCACTGCTTATCCTCGCGGGCATCGCGGCCTATGTCTGGCCACTTGGCACGTCTGATGTCGCCGCCGCGTCGCAGCCTCTGTGGTTTTCGGGGATCGTGCTGGCGATGTTCCTGCATGCGGTCATTGCGCCGGTCTCCATGTTCCTGCTCGTTCGCGATCGCCTGCTCGTCGAGCACAATTGGGCGGCCGCCACAGATATTCTGACTGGTCTTGCGAACCGTGGCACCTTCCTCGACCTGCTGCAGACGCTGTCGATGAAGATCCGCGGGGAGGGCGCCTTCCTCTATGTCGACGTCGACCATGTGAAGCGGATCAACGACCGTTTCGGCCATTCCGGCGGTGATCACGTGCTGAAGACCTGCGCCGAACTCATTCAGCGCGAGCTTCCGGAGCATGCGCTTCTCGGCCGGCTCGCAGGCGCCGAATTTGCTGCCTATGTACCGTTCTGCAAGGTGGAGGAGGCCGAGACGCTCGGCAACATCATCCGCGACAGCGTTGCACAGCAGATGTTCTTTCTCGGCGACGAGATGGTCGAGGTTACCGTGAGTGTTGGCGTCGCGCATGGTGCGGTTCAGGTGACGCCGGACGAGCTCCTGAAGCGCGCCGATGCGGCCCTCCATACGGCGAAGGTCCGTGGCCGCAATTCCGTGGTTGTCTGGCACGAGGGCGAAAGCCCGTCCTTCGCCTGACGCCGGGCGTGTAGCAAGCGCGGGGACCGTGTTCGGGATCCGTACAGGCCTATTCCCAGCGCGGCTTGCTGACGCTCTGCAGCAGTTCTGCATCGACGCCGTCGATGCGGGCAATCACAGCCTTGGCAAGCTCGCGTCCCGACTGGCGCACATCCTCATAGACCGCGATGATCTCTGGGCGGATCCAGTTGAGGATCGGTGTGCCCTGCTTGGCGACGAGGTCGATCTCCACCCCCACGCGCTTGCCGGCCGCCTCGATCCCGGCATTGGCCGCGATCGCGCTGCTGCCCGAGGACGAGATCAGGCCGTCTGGCGCGTCCGGCCCGCGCATCAGCGCCTCGACGGACGACCGGATCTGACCCAGCGATGCGTCGATGTTGATGTGCAGCGGCACTTCCTCGGCACCGAAGGCCTTCAGGCCGCGCATGAAGCCATCGAAGGTGTGCTGGTAATAGGTGAGCTTACTCGGCGGCGGCAGCAGCGCCAGACGCTTGCGTCCACGCTTCACCAGCCGTTCGACGGCGCTGTAGGCGAAAGCCTCGTTATCGAAGTCGTGATAGGGGTGCTCGATGCCCATGGCGGTGCGGCCATGGGTGACGAAAGGCATGTTCTGTTCGGTGAGCAGCCGGACGCGGTCGTCATCGGGTTCAGTGCGCGAGATGATCACGCCATCGGCCGAGCCGGTCTCGAGAATGTAGCGGACCGGCAGCATCGGGTCCTTGGTATGGGCATGCGGCGTCACCACGATATGGTAGGGCGTGCCCGATAGAACCTCCGAGATCCCGACCACCATCTGGTTGGAAAAGCCGAGAATTTCCTCGTCGATGCCCAGCACCAGCGCAATGACATTGGTCTTGCCCGTGCGCAGACGGACGCCCGCCCGGTTCGGCTGATAACCCAGTTGGCGCGCCACCATGCGCACCCGTTCCTTGGTCTCGGCGCCGATATCGGGAGCGTCCTTCAGGGCCCGCGATACGGTGGTGATTCCGAGGCCCGTCATGAAGGCGATCGTCTTGAGCGTCGGCCGCTCCTTCGTCGCCACTGGGCGGTCTATGAGGCCGCCCCCCTGCTGATCTGTCATGTCGTCCCCGCCACTCGCACAAGCCACGCTTATAATTGGCTTTTCCTCGCCTGCAAACCTGGAGACCGGCACCTCCTCCCGGTGCGGTGAACGGAAAATCTGAAACGATACAGTAGATTTGTCGAGCGGTTTCTTGTGCTGCGCTGCGAAGGCGTGCAACTTTTACGATTGTGCACTGCGAAGTGACGGGTCTTCGCGCCGCGAAGTCTCGCCAAAAGAGACGATATATCGAAATAAATGATAAAGCATTGAAAATCATGGCGTTATGGCAGTGTTTGGACTGCTCTTGCAGCGATCGAAATCCGAATCAAAGCGTTTTGAAGGGTGGTGTGCAGGTGCACCCTGACGATGAATGCGGAGGTGAAAGCGTTTTTTCCGATCCGGCTGGTTGCGTCTGCGATTTCTTTCGCATAAGTTTTTCCGGCAACGTTTCAGTGAGGGAGGAGACTCATGAATTTTCGTAGCTTTGCGGCAGCTTTGGCCGCTACTGTTGTCATGCCGTTTGCGGCAGCACAGGCCACCGATCTCGAAGTAACCCATTGGTGGACGTCCGGCGGTGAGGCCGCGGCCGTCGCCGAGCTTGCCAAGGCCTTCGATGCCACCGGCAACAAATGGGTCGACGGCGCTATCGCCGGTTCCGGCGGTACCGCCCGCCCGATCATGATCAGCCGCATCACCGGCGGTGATCCGATGGGCGCCACCCAGTTCAACCACGGCCGCCAGGCCGAGGAACTGGCTGAAGCCGGTCTGATGAAAGACCTGACGGCGGTTGCCGAAAAGGAAGGCTGGAAGGACATCATCAAGCCGGCAAGCCTGCTCGAGAGCTGCACGATCGACGGCAAGATCTATTGCGCCCCTGTTAACATCCACTCCTGGCAGTGGCTGTGGCTGTCGAACGCCGCCTTTGAATCGGCCGGCGTTGCCGTGCCGAAGAACTGGGACGAGTTCGTCGCAGCAGCACCGGCGCTTGAAGCCAAGGGCATCATTCCGCTCGCAGTCGGTGGTCAGCCGTGGCAGTCGGCCGGTGCGTTCGACGTGCTGATGGTCGCCATTGCCGGCAAGGAGACCTTCGAGAAGGTCTTCAAGGAAAAGGATGAGGCCGTCGCAGCCGGTCCTGAGATCGCCAAGGTCTTCAAGGCTGCCGACGATGCTCGCCGTATGTCGAAGGGCACCAATGTGCAGGACTGGAACCAGGCCACCAATCTTGTGATCACCGGCAAGGCCGGCGGTCAGATCATGGGTGACTGGGCACAGGGCGAATTCGCTCTCGCCAATCAGGTTGCCGGCAAGGACTATACCTGCCTTCCGGGCCTCGGCGTGAACGAGATCATCTCGACCGGTGGTGACGCCTTCTACTTCCCCGTCATCGATGACGCGGAAAAGTCGGCAGCACAGGACGTCCTCGCGTCTACCCTGGTTGCGCCTGCAACGCAGGTCGCCTTCAACCTGAAGAAGGGCTCGCTGCCCGTTCGCGGTGACGTCGATCTGGCCGCTGCCAACGACTGCATGAAGAAGGGCCTCGACATTCTCGCCAAGGGCAATGTCATCCAGGGCACCGACCAGTTGCTTTCGGCTGACAGCCAGAAGCAGAAGGAAGACCTCTTCTCCGAGTTCTTCGCCAATCCGTCCATGACTGTCGAAGATGCGCAGAAGCGCTTCGCCGACATCATTGCTTCCGCCGAGTAATCGCGGGTGACCTGTCCGGTCAGGGATGTTCCCTGGCCGGACATTGGCCATTATCGACCGGGTAGGGCATGAGCGCCCGTCTGCCGGCCGTGTGCGGGAAGCGTGTGCGTTTCAGCGTGACGGTCTTGGCTGGCCACCCGTGTCCAGGACGAGGAGGACTGACCCATGGCAAGCCCGTCGCATGCCGGTCGACCCAACAAGCTGTTTCGCAATCTGAACGCCAAGATCGCCTCCATTCCCATGGTGCTGACCGCAATGGTCATCTTCCTTGGCGGCACGATCTGGACGGTCGTCTATTCCTTCACCAATTCGAAGCTCCTGCCGCGTGCGAGTTTCGTCGGCTTCGATCAGTACGAGCGCCTCTGGGATGCGCCGCGCTGGGTGATGTCGATCCAGAACTTGGCGATCTACGGCATCCTGTCGCTGATCTTCTCGATCGTGATCGGCTTCGTGCTCGCCGCGTTGATGGACCAGAAGATCCGCTTCGAAAACGCGTTCCGGACAATCTTCCTTTATCCCTTCGCGCTTTCCTTCATCGTCACCGGCCTTGTGTGGCAGTGGATCCTGAACCCGGATTTCGGGGTGCAGTCGATCGTGCGCTCGCTCGGCTGGGAGACGTTCACCTTCAATCCCCTCTATGATGCCGACATCGTCATCTACGGCATTCTGATTGCCGGTCTCTGGCAGGGAACGGGTCTCGTCATGTGCCTGTTGCTCGCCGGCTTGCGCGGCATCGACGAGGATATCTGGAAGGCCTCGCGTGTCGACGGCATTCCGATGTGGAAGACCTATCTCTTCATCATCATCCCGATGATGCGCCCGGTCTTCATCACCACGCTCGTGATCATCACATCCGGCATTGTCCGCCTCTATGACCTCGTCGTCGCCCAGACCAGCGGTGGCCCCGGCATCGCCTCCGAAGTTCCCGCCAAATATGTCTACGATTACATGTTCCAGGCGCAGAACCTCGGACAGGGCTTCGCCGCCTCCACCATGATGCTGCTGACGGTTGCCATCGTCATCATCCCCTGGGCCTATCTCGAATTCGGAGGAAAGAAGCGTGGCTAATCCCGGTTCTCTGAACACCACCGCCGCCGGTTTCGATGCCGTCTCCGATCGTCTCGGAGCCGGGCCCCGTGGTGCAAAGCCGAAGCGCACCTTCTCACCGCGCAACATCATGCTCTACGGATCGCTGATCTTCTTTGCGATCTACTATCTGATCCCGCTCTACGTGATGATCGTCACGTCGCTGAAGGGCATGCCGGAGATCCGTCTCGGCAACATCTTCTCGCCGCCGGTCGAGATCACCTTCGAGCCCTGGGTCAAGGCTTGGGCGACCGCCTGCACCGGCCTCAATTGCGATGGTCTGTCGCGCGGCTTCTGGAATTCGGTGCGCATCACCGTGCCATCGACGCTGATCTCGATCCTGATCGCCTCGGTCAACGGCTATGCGCTCGCCAACTGGCGCTTCAAGGGTGCGGAACTGTTTTTCACGATCCTGATCATCGGTGCCTTCATTCCCTATCAGGTGATGATCTACCCGATCGTTATCGTGCTTCGCGAACTCGGCATCTACGGCACGCTGACCGGCCTCGTGATCGTGCATACCATCTTCGGCATGCCAATCCTGACGCTGCTGTTCCGCAATTATTTCACCTCGCTGCCGGAAGAGCTGTTCAAGGCCGCGCGCATCGACGGGGCAGGGTTCTGGCAGATTTATCTGCGGATCATGCTGCCGATGTCGCTGCCGATCTTCGTGGTCGCCATGATCCTGCAGATCACCGGCATCTGGAATGACTTCCTGTTCGGCGTGGTCTTCACCCGACCGGAATACTACCCGATGACCGTGCAGCTCAACAACATCGTCAATTCGGTCCAGGGCGTGAAGGAATACAACGTCAACATGGCCGCAACGTTGCTCACCGGCGCCGTGCCGCTCATCGTCTACTTCATTTCCGGACGCCTTTTCGTCCGGGGCATCGCCGCCGGCGCAGTCAAGGGTTAAGCTCATGTCGCACAGTGTATCGATCAAGGACCTCTCGTTGAGCTTCGGCGCCGTCAAGGTGCTGGAAAACCTCAATCTCGACATCGTCGACGGTGAGTTCATCGTTCTCCTCGGCTCATCCGGCTGCGGCAAGTCCACGCTGCTCAACTGCATCGCTGGGCTGCTCGAGCCAACCGACGGGCAAATCTTCATCAAGGGCAAGAATGTCACCTGGGAAGAGCCCAAGGACCGCGGCATCGGCATGGTATTCCAGTCCTATGCGCTCTATCCGCAGATGTCGGTGAAGAAGAACCTCTCCTTCGGCCTGCAGGTCGCCAAGATGCCGAAGGAGGAGATCGAAAAGCGCGTCCAGCGCGCCGCCGACATCCTGCAGATCGGCCCTCTGCTCGACCGCAAGCCTTCGGCATTGTCCGGTGGCCAGCGCCAGCGTGTGGCGATTGGCCGTGCGCTTGTGCGCGACGTCGATGTCTTCCTGTTCGACGAGCCGCTTTCCAACCTCGATGCCAAGCTGCGCTCGGAGCTGCGCGTCGAGATCAAGCGTCTGCATCACAGCCTCAAGAACACGATGATCTACGTCACCCATGACCAGATCGAGGCCCTGACGCTCGCCGACCGCATCGCGATCATGAAAAGCGGCGTCATCCAGCAGCTTGCCGATCCGAACACGATCTACAACCAGCCGCGAAATCTCTTCGTTGCCGGCTTCATCGGCTCGCCGTCGATGAATTTCCTGCACGGCGATCTCGTCAACGAGGGCGGCGAGATCTTCTTCCGCACTCACGACGTGCTCTTCTCGATGAAGGGATATCGCTCGCAGGAGCCGCTAACGGGCGGTCGCAAGGTCGTGCTCGGTGTGCGGCCGGAGCATATCAAGGTCGATGAAGAGAGTGGCATCAGCGAATTGCACGAGGCGGTCGTCGACATCGAGGAGCCGATGGGTGCCGACAACCTGCTGTGGCTGAAACATGCCGGCCACACGATGTCGGTGCGCATCGGCGGCACACGCCGCTATGCGCCGGGTGCCAAGGTGCGGCTGGGCTTCGACATGGAAGTCGCCTCGCTCTTCGATGCCCAGACCGAAGAGCGCATCTGAACAGTTCCCCCTGCGCCCCGGGCTGTGACCGGGGCGCCTTTTTCTTCTGCAGGACAAGCATCATGACTGAGAGTGCAAACGGCGGCGTCATCGATCTTCACGGAGAATGGCATCTCGCTTGCGTCGATGGCGCACACGAGGGGGCGATCACGCTGCCGGGTGACGTGCATTCGGCTCTCCATGCGGCGGGCCTGATCCCGGATCCCTATTTCGGTCGCAACGAGGAAGTCGTGCAGTGGGTCGCCGAACGCGATTGGGTGATCGAGCGCCGCGTGGTCGTGCCTGATATCTCTGGCAGCTGGTATCTCGACATCGACTATCTCGACACGGTCGCCGTCGTCTTCGTCAACGATATCCCGGTGCTATCGGCCGACAACTGCTTCCGCCGCTATCGCCCCGATGTGAGCAACGCTTTGCAGCCGGGTGAGAACACCATCCGCATCGTCTTTCATTCCAGCATCACGGCCGGCGCCGAGCGCCAGGCCCGCCAGCCCTTCTACATTCCCTATTCGACCGGCAATTGCCCGATCCCGAACGGCAACATGCTGCGCAAACCGCAATGCCATTTCGGCTGGGACTGGAACATCGCGATCGCGCCGCTCGGGATTTACGGCACACTGTCGTTGAAGAAGCTCGATCCTGCACGCATCGAGCATGTCGAGACCGAGCAGGTCCACTACGCCGATGGCCGCGTCGAGCTCAAGGTTATCGCTACCATCCATTCCGTCGAGCCGGCCGTCGTGCCGCTACACTTCGCGCTCGACGCCGAGCGTATTCGCCTCGATGTCGGCATTGCTGCCGGCGAGACCAAGGTCGTGCATGTTTTCGAGATTGAGAGCCCGCGTCTCTGGTGGCCGTCGGGGTCGGGTGAGCAGGCGCTCTATACGCTCTCCGTCGACCTGCCGACTGAGACCGTCACCCGCCAGATCGGGTTGCGCACCGTCGAACTGATCACCGATCCGGACGCGGCCGGCAGCCGCTTCGCGCTCAAGGTCAACGGCCGCGAGATCTTCTGCCGCGGCGCCAACTGGATCCCGGCGGATGCGCTGTTCTCACGCTCGTCCGAGGAGAAGACCACCGATCTGCTGAATTCAGCCGTCGCCGCGCATATGAACATGATCCGCATCTGGGGCGGTGGCTTCTACGAGGCCGACTGGTTCTACGACCTCTGCGACCGGCTCGGCCTGATGGTCTGGCAGGACTTCATGTTCGCCTGCAACCTTTACCCTTGCACCGAAGACTTCCTCGACAACGTCGCCCACGAAGTCGAATACCAGGTCAAGCGCCTGTCGAGCCACGCCTCGATCGTGATCTGGTGCGGCGACAATGAGCTCGTCGGCGCGCTCACCTGGTTCCCGGAATCGCGCGACAACCGCGATCGCTATCTCGTTGCCTATGATCGCTTGAACCGGACCATTGAGCAGGGCGTCAAGAAGACCTTTCCCCAGGGCATCTGGTGGCCGTCGAGCCCGGCTTCCGGCTATCTCGATTACGGCGATGCCTGGCATGCCGATGGCTCCGGTGACATGCATTACTGGTCGGTCTGGCACGAGAACAAGAGTTTCGATAATTACCGAACTGTCAAACCGCGCTTCTGCTCGGAATTCGGCTTCCAGTCCTACACCTCGCTGCCGGTCATCGAAAGCTTTGCCGACAAGGCCGACATGAACATCGCTTCGCCGGTCATCGAGCTGCACCAGAAGAATGCCGGCGGCAATGAGCGGATTGCGGGCACCATGTTCCGCTATTTCCGCTTCCCCAAGGATTTCGCCAATTTCGTCTATCTGAGCCAGATCCAGCAGGGCCTCGCCATCAAGACGGCCGTCGAATACTGGCGCTCGCTGAAACCCCATTGCATGGGCACTGTTTACTGGCAGCTCAACGACACCTGGCCCGTGGCCTCCTGGTCCAGCCTCGATTACGGCGGCAGCTGGAAGGCGATGCATTACATGGTGCGCCGCTTCTTCCAGCCGGTCGCCGTCGCCGCGATTCCGTCCGAGGACGGCAGCAGCGTTGTGCTCTCCATGGTCAACGATACGCTCGATACGGTCACCATCGACGCCAACCTCTTTGTCCTGACGCTGTCGGGCGAGCGCATTCCGCTCAAAAGCGTGCAAGGCGATTGCGGCCCGGATGCCGCGGATGTGCTGGTCACGCTCGACGCCAGCGAGATCCCGGCCGATGGCCTACTCGCCTGGAGCTTCACGGTTTCGAACGGCATGACTGGGGAGGGGCATTTCATCAACGGCACCTACAAGGCGCTCGACCTGGAACCCCCACGGCTTAGAACGACAGTTACCCCGACCGGCGACGGTGCGTTCGAGGTAGCCGTCACGTCCCAAGGCCTGGCGCTCTTTGTCATGCTCGAAAGCGCGACCCCCGGCCGCTATTCCGACAACGCCTTCGACCTTTCGGCCGGCGAGAGCCGCCGCATCATCTTTAAACCGGACACTCCGCTTGCCGCCAGCACCATGCCGGAGTTCCGCATCTACGATCTTCACAGCTGCCAGTCGGCGGACTGACAGCCATCATATCTAAGGCCCTGGGCGCCCGATCCAGGACCAAACGAGGAGGAGACTACCCCCATGACCAAACTCGGCTTTCAGCTTTACAGCGCCCGCAATTTCCAGCCCTTCAGCGGCATCTATCCGAAACTCCAGGCCGCCGGCTACAGTGAGGTCGAGGGCTACGGTGCCCTCTACGCCTCGCTCGCCGATGGTGAGCTCGACGCCTTCCGCAAGGAGCTTGATGACAATAGCCTCAACATGCCGACCGCCCATTTCGGCCTCGACATGATCGAGAACGATCCGGCCCGCGTGATCAAGATCGCCAAGACCCTCGGCATCGAAGCAGTCTACTGCCCCTATCTGATGCCTGATCAACGCCCAACGGATGCGAGCGGCTGGTTCGCCTTCGGCCAGCGCCTTCAGGCCGCCGGCAAGCCGCTACGCGATGCCGGTCTCGTTTTCGGCTGGCACAATCACGACTTTGAATTCGTGGCTTTGGCAGATGGATCGACCCCGCAGGAGCAGATCTTTGCCGGCGGTCCCGAGCTCGACTGGGAAGCCGACATCGCCTGGGTCATCCGCGGCAAGGCCGATCCCTTCGCCTGGATCGAAAGCTACGGCAAGCGCATCAGTGCAGTCCATGTGAAGGATATTGCGCAGGCTGGCGAGAACACCGACGAAGACGGCTGGGCCGATGTCGGCCATGGCACCGTCGACTGGAAGGGTCTGATCGCGGCGCTGAAGAGCACCCGCGTCAAGCATTTCGTCGTCGAGCACGACAATCCGAAAGACATTGACCGGCTGATCACCCGCTCGATCGCCTCCTTCAAGACCTACTGAACCACTCGCAGCAAGCAGGACATTTCCATGGCACGCGAACTCGGCGTCGGCATCATCGGATGCGGCAACATCTCCACCACCTACTTTACGCTCGCGCCGCTGTTTCGCGGCCTGAAGGTTGTCGCCTGCGCGGATCTTAATCCGGCGGCGGCCGAAGCCCGGGCTGCCGAATATGGCGTCAAGGCCCAGACCATCGATGACCTCCTCGCCAATGCCGAGGTCGACATCGTCGTCAACCTGACGATCCCGGATGCGCATTACCCGGTCTCTAAACGCATCCTCGAAGCCGGCAAACACGTCTATTCGGAAAAGCCGCTGGTGCTGTCGCTCGAACAGGGTGAAGACCTGCGCGCGATCGCCAAGGCCAAGGGCCTATCGGTCGGTTGCGCGCCTGATACCTTCCTCGGCGGTGCGCATCAGCTGGCGCGTGCCTATATCGACAAGGGCGGCATCGGTCGCGTCACGTCCGGCACCTGCCATGTCATGAGCCCCGGCATGGAGATGTGGCATCCGAACCCGGACTTCTTCTTCCTGCCCGGCGGCGGCCCGGTCCTCGATCTCGGTCCCTATTACATCGCCAACCTGATCAACCTGATCGGCCCGGTGAAGCGTGTGGCTGCGCTGACATCGATGGCCAACGAGACCCGCACCATCACCAGCCAGCCGCGCAATGGTGAGACGATCCCGGTCAAGACCCCCACCAACATCCATGCGCTTCTGGAATTCCAGAATGGCGCGACGATCACGCTGTCCGCCAGCTGGGATGTCTGGAGCCACCGCCACGCCAATATGGAGCTCTACGGCACCGAAGGCTCGCTCTACGTGCCGGACCCGAACTTCTTCGGCGGCGTCGTCGAGTCGTCCGGCCGCGACAAGAACATCCAGCCGCTCGAAGCCTGGGACCATCCTTTCGGTCGCAATAACCAGGAAAGCCCGCAAGGTCCGCGCGCCAACTACCGCACCGCCGGCCTCGCCGACATGGCGGTCGCGATCCTCGAAGGCCGCGATGCCCGCTGCTCGCTGGACCGCACGCTGCACGGCGTCGACGTCATGGTGTCCATCCTGAAGTCGGGTGAAACAGGTGAATTCGTAACCCTGTCGACAACTTGCACCCAACCGGCTGCTCTGGGTATCGACGAAGCGCAGGCTCTGCTTAGATAAGGGGGAGCCTTGCCACTTATCTCAGGCGCAACGCGTTGCGCCGGGGCTGCCGCCACCTTCTCACCGCAAGCGGGGAGAAGGCCGGTGCGGCCGGCGTCTTGCCGCCTTCTCCCCGCATGCGGGGAGAAGGTCCCGGCAGGGGGATGAGGGGCAATCATGCGACCATGACCTTCCGGGAGAGAACCATCCATGACCTATACCCCCGCCGAAAACCGCTATGAGCGGATGACCTACAATCGCTGCGGCAAGAGCGGGCTGAAGCTGCCGGCGATCTCGCTCGGCCTCTGGCACAATTTCGGCAATGACACGCCGCATTCCACCAAGCAGGCGATCTGCCGTAGGGCTTTCGATCTCGGCATCACCCATTTCGACCTCGCCAACAATTACGGCCCGCCGGCCGGCTCTGCCGAAGAAGCGTTCGGCGCAATCCTCAAGACCGATTTCCGCGGCTACCGCGACGAGCTGGTCATCTCCTCCAAGGCCGGCTACAACATGTGGCCCGGTCCTTACGGCGAATGGGGCAGCCGCAAATATCTCATCGCATCCTGCGACCAGAGCCTGAAGCGGATGGGCCTCGACTATGTCGACATCTTCTATTCGCACCGCTTCGACCCCGACACGCCTCTCGAGGAAACCTGCGGCGCGCTCGACCATATCGTCCGCTCCGGCAGGGCGCAGTATGTCGGCATCTCCTCCTACAATTCGAAGCGCACCCGCGAAGCCCATGCCATTTTGAAGAGCCTGGGAACGCCGCTTCTCATCCACCAGCCCAGCTATTCGATGATCAATCGCTGGATCGAGGAAGACGGGCTGATCGATACGCTCGAAGATCTCGGTGTTGGCTCGATCGTCTTCTCGCCGCTCGCCCAGGGTATGCTGACCTCGAAATACCTGAACGGCATTCCGGAAGGCACCCGTGCGACGCAGGATAAGTCGCTCGATCCGGGCTTCCTCAACGAGCGCAATCTCGAAAACATTCGAGGCCTCAACAAGATTGCCGAGAAGCGCGGCCAGACGCTGGCGCAGATGGCACTGTCCTGGGTGCTGCGTGGTGGCCACATCACGACGGCCCTGATCGGCGCGTCGAAGCCCTCCCAGGTCGAGGACTGCGTCAAGGCGATCGAGACACCTGATTTCACGGCGGAAGAACTCGCCGAGATCGACGTCTTCGCCAAGGATGCCGACATCAACATCTGGGCAGCCTCTGCCGAGCGCAAGGGCCCGCCACGGAAGAAGAAGTAAGGCCGACTTTACCCTCCCCTTGAGGGGGAGGGTCGGAGCGCAGCTCCGGGGTGGGGTGACGTGCAGGAGTGTCGCGTCACAGGCTGACGTGGAACTCGCATGGATCAACCCCACCCGCCGCTCGCGGCGACCTCCCCCCTCAAGGGGGAGGTGGGCACTGCGGTCGCCGTCTCCGCCTTCTCCCTGCTTGCGGGAAGAAGGTCCCGGCAGGGGGATGAGGGGCCATCAATTTGCAATAAGCCATCAGGCAGGAGAAACCACACGCCATGATCATCAATCCCATCCTGCCCGGCTTCAATCCGGATCCGTCGATCTGCCGCGTGGGCGACGACTACTACATCGCCACCTCCACCTTCGAATGGTTTCCGGGCGTGCAGATCCACCATTCGCGTGATCTCGCCAATTGGGAACTCGTGACCCGTCCGCTCAACCGCGCGAGCCAACTCGACATGCGCGGCAATCCTGACAGCTGCGGCGTCTGGGCGCCGTGCCTCTCCTACGCCGATGGTCTCTTCTGGCTCGTCTATACCGACGTGAAGCGCTTCGAAGGCTCGTTCAAGGACGCGCACAACTACATCGTCACGGCGCCCTCCATCGAAGGCCCGTGGTCAGACCCCGTCTATGTCAATTCCTCCGGCTTCGACCCCTCGCTCTTCCACGATGACGACGGACGCAAGTGGTTCCTCAACATGCAGTGGAACCACCGGCCCGAAGCCCGCAACACGATCGGCCACGCCAAGTTCGACGGCATCCTGCTGCAGGAATGGGACCCCAAGACGCAAAAGCTCATCGGCCCGATCCAGAACATCTTCGAGGGCAGCAGCCAAGGTCTCGTCGAAGGCCCGCATCTCTTCAAGCGCAACGGCTGGTACTATATGACCACCGCCGAGGGCGGCACAGGCTACGACCATGTCGTCACCATGGCCCGCGCGCGCTCGATCGAGGGCCCCTACGAGATGCATCCGAACACGCATCTCATCACCTCGAAGGACAATCCCGAAGCGGTGCTGCAACGCGCCGGCCACGGACAATATGTCGAAACGCCCGACGGCCAGTTTTACCATACCCATCTCTGCGGCCGCCCCATGGCGCCGAAGCGCCGCTGCACGCTCGGTCGCGAGACGGGCCTGCAGAAATGCGTCTGGAAGGAAGACGGCTGGCTCTATCTCGAACAGGGCGGCGTCGTGCCAGCCGTCGAGGTGCCGGCCCTGAAGGGCGCGGTGAAGCGCGAGGAGCCGGTCGAGATCGTTAGGACCTTCGACAGCCGCGCCTTACCCTTGGAATTCCAGTGGCTGCGCACGCCGCAGCCGGAGCGCCTGTTTAGCCTGAGCGAGCGGGCAGGGCGCTTGCGCCTCTATGGCCGGGAAAGCATCGGCTCCTGGTTTGAACAGTCGCTCATCGCCCGCCGCCAGGAGCATCACCGCTTCCGTGTCGAAACGCGTCTCGAATTCTCGCCCGAAACCTATCAGCAGGTCGCGGGCCTGACCCACTACTACAATCGCACCAAGTTCCATGCGCTCGGGGTCTCCACGGACGAGAAACTCGGCCGCTCGCTCATCATCCTGTCCTGCCCGGGTGACTACCCCTCCGGCAATCTGACCTTCCCTGTTGGTATGGGCCAGTCGATCCCCGATGGCGCAGTTGATCTTGCGATGGAGATTACCGACAACGACCTGCAATTCTCCTGGCGCCCAGCGGGCGAGGGTGCATGGCATCCCATCGGCCCGGTCCTCGACGCTGGAGTCGTCTCCGACGAAGGCGGCTTCGGCGAACACGGCTCCTTCACCGGCGCCTTCGCCGGCATGTTCTGCTTCGATATCACAGGTCGAGGCCGACCGGCAGATTTCGAGCGGTTCGTCTATCGGCGCGGGTAAGGGGCACACTCTGGCTTCCGCCATCGTCATCCTCGGCCTGCGTGCCGAGGATCTACTGCCGTCTCAACAAACTCAACGGTCGCGGATGCTCGGGACAGGCCCGAGCATGACGACGCCCGGCGGTCATATCGTGCCACGGCGTCAGTGCATTCGTGCCGTGAGCGATCGCGGCGGAGTGAATCGGGCTGTACCGTTTCGACATTCTCGCTAAACTCGACGCATGGACCATCCCCATTCTCACCTCTTTCCCGGCGTCCCGCTCGCCCTCGGCTCGGCCATCCTCTTCGGCGCCTCGGCGCCGCTGTCGAAATGGCTGCTCGGCAGCGTGGATCCTTGGCTTCTGGCGGGCATCCTCTATCTCGGCGCCGGGATCGGCCTGGCGCTCGTTCATTTGGGGCGGCCACTGATCGGGCTTGAGCGGGTGGAAACTCCGCTCTCGCGCCCTGATCTGCCCTGGCTCGGCGCCGTCGTGCTGTTCGGCGGCATCATGGCGCCGCTCTTCCTGATGCTCGGCCTGTCGCTGACGACCGCCTCCTCAGCTTCGCTGCTCCTCAATCTCGAGGGGCTGGCCACCATGCTGATTGCCTGGTTGGTGTTTCGCGAGAATGTCGATAGCCGGCTGCTGATGGGCGCGCTTGCCATTCTTCTCGGGGCGGCAATTCTGTCCTTCGACGGTGGCACTTTCCGGCTTGATCCGGGTGGGGCGTGGATTGCGGCGGCCTGTCTCTGCTGGGGCATCGATAACAATCTGACCCGCAAGCTCTCGTCTGCCGATCCGGTGCAGATCGCGATGATCAAGGGGCTGGCCGCCGGCGGCACCAATGTCATACTGGCCTTTACGCTCGGCGCTGCCATCCCCAAGATGACGATCATCGCCGCCGGCGCCGTGGTCGGCTTTCTCGGCATCGGCGTCAGCCTTGTGATGTTCATGCTGGGTTTGCGCCATCTCGGCACCGCGCGCACCGGCGCCTATTTCTCGCTCGCGCCCTTCATCGGCGCCCTGATCGCCGTGACCGTCTTTCGCGAGGCGCCATCCGTCTCGCTTCTGCTCGCGGCGTTCCTGATGGGCATCGGCTTATGGCTGCATCTGTCGGAACGGCATGAACATGACCATGTGCACGATCCCCTCGAGCATGATCATCTCCACAGCCACGACGATCATCACAGCCATGTCCATGACGGCCCGGTGACCGAGCCGCATGCGCATTGGCACCGCCACACGCCGCTGCGACACAAACACCCGCATTACCCGGATCTGCATCATCGCCATGGGCATGGGTGATGGGCGTCTGGAGGCGAGCGCACCAAACCACCGTCATCCTCGGGCCTGTCCCGACGATCTACTAACGTCGCAGTAAACTCAACGGTAGCGGATGCTCGGGGCATCCTCGGGTTCGACCCGAGGACGAGCATGACAAGCCGGCTGGCTTTCAACCTAGCCGCTCCGCATGCCACTTCAGGTGATCCTCCATGAAGGTCGAGATGAAGTAGTAGGAGTGGTCGTAGCGCTCGTGCATGCGCAGCGTCAGGCCGATATCCGTGCCCTTCACTGCCTCCTCGAACTTCCAGGGGGCGAGACCTGTCTCCAGGAAGCTGTCCGCCTTGCCCTGATCAACAAGGAATTCCGGGAAGCGGGCGCCGTCCTCTACCAGCGCGCAGGCATCGTATTCGCGCCACTTGGCGCGGTCGGCGCCGAGATACTTCTCGAACGCATCCTGCGTCCAGTCGGCGGTCAGCGGATTGACGATCGGCGCGAAGGCCGAGCAGCTCTTGAAGCGGTCGGGATTTTTCAGCGCAATTGTCATCGCGCCATGGCCGCCCATGGAATGGCCGAAAATGCCCTGGCGGCTCATATCGGAGCGGAACTGCTCGGCGATCAGGGCCGGCAGCTCTTCCGTGATGTAGGAATACATCTGGTAGTGCTCGGCCCAGGGCGTTTCGGTGGCATTGAGATACATGCCCGCGCCCTTGCCCATCTTCCAGTTCGTCAGTTCGTCGGCGACGTCGTTGCCACGCGGGCTGGTATCCGGGCAGACGACGATCAAACCGAGCTCAGCGGCCATGCGGCGGTATTCGCCCTTTTCCATGACATTGGCATGGGTGCAGGTCAGGCCTGAGAGATACCAGAGCACCGGCCGCTTCTCGGCGATCGCCTGGGGCGGCACGAAGACGGCGAAGGTCATCTCGGTGCCGGTCGCTTCCGACTGGTGCGAGAAGACGCCCTGCATGCCGCCGAAGGCGGTGTTCTGGGAGAGAATGTTCATCGGGAAGCTTCCTTGTCCTGGGAATGGGTCAGCCGGCGAGCGACACGGCCGCGTTGACAGCGGCGGCCACCAGCACCGTGTTGAAGAAGTAGGAGATCGTGGCATGCACGAGGTTCAGCTTGCGCATCGCGGTCGAGGTGATCACGACGTCGGATGTCTGGGCCGTCATGCCGATGACCAGCGAGAAATAGAGGAAATCGTGACCGCAGGGGTCTTGGGTACCGGGAAAGTCGAGCCCGCCGCGCCGCCCGTTCTCATGGGCGCGGGATGGCCGCCAGTAGACATGGGCGTAATGCATCGCCGCCATGGTGTGGATCGTCAGCCAGCCCAGCACGACGGCGGCAACGGCGAGCGCCAGTTCACCCAGTCCCGCCTGCTGTTCGCGGTTCAGCGCCAGAAACAGCGAGCCGATGGCCGCGACGATCGCCAGTACCGTAACGCCGAGAATGACGAAGGCCGGAGCATCGGCGACATCGGCCCGTTGTTTGAGATAGGCCGGCGTCAGCCGCCGCAGGCGCAAAAAGGCGAGCGTGAGATAGACAGTGAAAAACAGGATGGCCGGCAGCTCGATGGTGACATCCGGTTCGTAAATCGCGACAAACGGCAGAGCCACGAGCGCAACAACGCCCGCCACCATGAAGGAGCGGTAGCGATGATCCAGCACTGAATTCATTATATTCTTCAAAGCGTCGCGCCGCCGTTGTGGCCGTTGAATGAGGGCCTACTTCTTGATCCGGCGGCAGAGCCTGTCAAGCGTTTCGAGAAATGCCGAACGGTCGCGCGGGGAAAAGGCGGCATTGTAGCCCTTGCTCTCGCCGGTCTCGCGCAAGTGGGCTCCGAGATCGCGCATCGCGGTCGCCATGCCGATATTGGCCGTGTCGAAGATGCGCCCCGTCGGCCCTGTCACCAGTGCACCGGCGGCCACGCAACGACCGGCCAGCGGTACATCGGCAGTGACGACGATATCGCCTTCGCCGCAGCGTTCGGCGATCCAGTCGTCTGCCGCATCGAAGGCGCCGGAGACGATGACGTTCTTCACCATCGGATCGCGCGAAGGCCGCAGGCCCGAATTCGCCACAAAGGTCACAGGCAGATCATGCCGCTCGGCTACTTTCAGGATCTCCGGCTTCACCGGACAGGCATCGGCATCGACATAGATTTCGGGCATTTGATCAGTCGTCAAAAAATCTGCGATAGTCTCGCGCCGCATGCACGAGACGGATGAGCTCGATCCCGTCCCCGATGTCGAGTGGCTGGTAGATAATCAGGTATCGCCGGAAGGGGAATAGCCGCATCGCCGGATATCTGGGAAATCGTTGGACGCCGAGATGCGGACGTTCCGCCAATATCCGGTATCGCTCTTCCAACTCTGCGACGAAGCTATCGGCTGCGGCCTCATTGTCCGCCCCGATGAAGGACCAAATGCTGTAAAGATCCTCGACGAAGAGTGGTCTTCGCAGGATCCGCGGCATGGGTCACCGCCGCTTCCGAAATTCTGTGACCAGGTCGTCAGCAGATTCCATCATAACCGGAGGGCCACTTTCCAATCCGAGGGCCGCTTCGCGCTCCAGATCAGTTAGAAACCGCGCAGCCTCCGCCTCGCGTTGCTCTAGCAGATCAAGGCTGTAGCCGATGACGTCTGTCGTTGAACTGAACCGACCCGATTCCACTAGCCGCTCGACCAAAGCTGCTTGTCTATCATCCAACATAATGCGGTCATGCTTCATCACGTCAACTCCGCGAGACTACGTCAGTCTATCATGATTTCGTATAACCAGCCATCTAGCGAAACGATCGTGAAAACCTACCCCCGCCGCAGCATGTCGACATGCGGAATATCATCCTCCAGATATTCTTCCGAGATCACCTCGAAGCCCAGCGACCCATAGAACTTCTGTAGATGGCTCTGCGCCGAGATCTCGATCGGCTCACCGGGGTGGCGCTTCTCCACCTCGGCAATTGCCTCTCGCATCAAGGCTTCGCCCAGCCGCTTTCCGCGATGATCAGGCGACACCGCGACGCGGCCGATGCGGGGGTGATGCTCCAGCGTCGGGCGCCAGAGCCGCGCGCAGGCGAGCAGGTCGTCTCCATCCAGCAGTCGCAGATGCAGGCAGTCGATATCGTTGCCATCCAGCTCCGGATAGGGGCAGTGCTGCTCGACGACGAAGACATCGACGCGCAGTTTCAGCATGGCGTAGAGGTCGACGGCGGAGAACTCATCGAGCCTCCGCACATCGACCGAGTAGGCAGGCCCCGTGATCAATAGACCACGACGCCCCGGATGCTCTCGCCCTTGTGCATCATGTCGAAACCCTTGTTGATGTCTTCGAGCGGCATGGTGTGGGTGATCATCGGGTCGATCTGGATCTTGCCTTCCATGTACCAGTCGACGATCTTCGGCACGTCGGTGCGGCCGCGCGCACCACCAAAGGCCGTGCCCATCCAGTTGCGGCCGGTGACCAGCTGGAAGGGACGTGTCGAGATCTCCTGGCCGGCGCCGGCCACGCCGATGATGACCGACTTGCCCCAGCCGCGATGCGAGGCTTCGAGTGCCTGGCGCATCACCTTGGTGTTGCCCGTGCAGTCGAAGGTGTAGTCGGCACCGCCGATCAGGTCGCCGTTGCGCTTGGTCATGTTGACCAGATAGGGCACGATGTCGCCCTCGACTTCCTTCGGATTGACGAAGTGCGTCATGCCGAATTTCTCGCCCCAGGCCTTGCGATCCGGGTTGATGTCGACGCCGATGATCATGTCGGCACCGGCAAGGCGCAGGCCCTGAAGCACGTTCAGACCAATGCCGCCCAGACCGAAGACGATCGCGGTCGCGCCGATCTCGACCTTGGCCGTGTTGATGACAGCGCCGATGCCGGTGGTCACACCGCAGCCGATGTAGCAGATCTTGTCGAAGGGCGCGTCCGGGTTGACCTTGGCAACCGCGATCTCCGGCAGAACCGTGTAGTTCGCGAAGGTCGAGCAGCCCATGTAGTGGTGGATCTTGTCCTTGCCGATCGAGAACCGCGAGGTGCCGTCCGGCATTAGACCCTGGCCCTGGGTGGAGCGGATCGCGGTGCAGAGGTTGGTCTTGCGGGACAGGCAGGAATAGCATTCGCGGCATTCCGGCGTGTAGAGCGGAATGACATGGTCGCCCTTCTTCACCGAGGTAACGCCCGGGCCGACATCCACGACGATGCCGGCACCTTCATGGCCGAGAATCGCCGGAAACAGACCTTCGGGATCAGCGCCCGAAAGGGTGAAATCGTCGGTGTGACAGATCCCGGTGGCCTTGACCTCGATCAGCACCTCGCCCGCGCGCGGGCCTTCGAGCTGAACGGTCATGACCTCGAGCGGCTTTCCAGCCTGAACGGCGACGGCGGCGCGAACATCCATGGTTTTTCTCCCTGACAAATCGTTGGGCCGGACTTTCGCACGGCATTGCCATCCGGCTCAAGGGGCGAGCCGGATTTTATCAATAGTCTGATTTTTCTTGGCTATTCAGACTTCAGGATCGGGAAATGCTGAGCTGCATCGGCCCGCAGTTTCCCGGTCTGACGCGGGTCTTCGAAGATTTCGACCATACGCTTGTAAGGCGTGAAGCCCGAGCGCTGGTAGAAGGCGAGGGCGGCCGGGTGGTCGAGATGGCAGGTGTGGACCCAGAATCGCGAGATGGGTTTCTCCCAGGCCTTGTCGATGGCGACATTCATCAGAATCCGCCCTGCGCCAGCGCCGATCAGGCTCTGGTCGAGCCCGAAGAAGGACAGTTCACATTGCCCTGCCTCGCGGAAATCGAGTTCCAGCAGGCCAAGCCGCTCGCCATCTCGCATCATGGCATAGATCTCGACTGCGGGGTCCCCGATGATCGTCATCAGTGGGTCGTCGGCCATCAATGCGCGCGAGACCCAGAGCCAGTCTTCGCCAACCCGGCGATAGAGCGCGCGGTAGTCGTCGAGCGACGGCGAACGCCAGCGCTCAACCGTCAATCCATCCGTCGGCGGATTGGCGCGCGGCGCGGGTCTTGCCGTCATTTCAAGGCAGGTAACGATCGTCGCCAGCATGTTGGGCGCAACATCGTGATAGCCGGCGGAGAGGGGTGAGTTCTCGGTTTCCATGCGCTTCTTGGAGCCTGAGCGCCCGGCGATGTCAAGCTTTCGCGGGATGGTGCGCCTCAATCAAACAACCTGTCGCAGGCATAGATGACGGCATAGGCATGGATGGCGAGCGCTGCGTAGTAGCCAAAGCCGGTCATCAGCCTTTCTGCCGCATTCATCGGCACCAGCGCCTCGCGCGGCTTGATTGATTTCGTCCTGATCAGGCTGAGCAGGATGAAGATCATCAGGCCACCGATCAGCATCGGCGCCCCTAGGCCAATCCGCCAGCCGGTCCACAGGATAACACCTGTTACGACGAAGCTGGTGATGGCGAGCGCCCTTTGCCCTTCGAATACCTGGCGCAGAACCTGTCCGCCGTCGAAGCGGTAGGTTGGGAGCAGGTTCAACAGGTTGAAGGCTCCGAGAATGACCAGGAAGACAAGCGTCGGACCGTCCATGGCCGCCGGATGCGGAATGCCTTGCACCGACTGGTGCGCTGCGACCAGGATCGGAACCAGAAGCGCGGAAAAGCCCGCTCCCATGAGGGCGCAGGTCGCCACCTCGAAATGGCTGTTATAGGGCCGCCCACCGATCGCGATCCCGCCCAGAAGCGGCACGAAGATCATCCGGACGCTCGGATGGCCAAAGGCGCGGTAGGCAACCATGTGCCCGAGTTCGTGCAAGAGGATGACCAGCGTCAGGAAGACCGACATCATCAGCCCTGTCGCCGTCAGGCTGAAGAATGGCCAGAGCAGAAGGGTCGAGATGATGACCAGCACCGTTTGCCAGGCCGGATGTTCGAAATGCAGGAAGCCGGAGCTGTGGCGTTCCTCGACATGGTCTTTCAGCGAGGCCAGTTCGCGTGACAGCGCCATTCTGCGGAAGAGATAGAAGGCAAGGCCGCGATAGTTGTCCGTCTGCTCGAAGGTGACCCGGCTGCCCAGCGGCGCGCGCTCCACCTTCCGGCTTTCCCGATAGCCTTCCCAGAAGGTTTGATCGAGCGTGCTGTCGCCGACCACCCTGAGGTCGCAGGAAAAGCAGGTGCCAGCGGTCATGGCGGTGCGATCGACGATCATGGTGCGCCGGCTCGGGCGGCCATGGCGATCCGGATTCCGGTAGGCGAATTCGATCAGATCAGGCTTGCCGTCGACAGGCTCCACGGAGATCACGTTCGGGTGCCAGGCCGTCAGGTCGCCGGCCGGCCGCGTGATGTTCCAGAGTTCTTCCGGGCGCTCGCGGATGATCCGGCTCACACGGATCGTCCGGCGCCCCAGCGGGGCTGCCATCAGGAGCCACAGCAGGGCGAGGTTGAACGCGGCCAGAAAGACTGCGGCCTGATGTGTCGCCAAGAAGGCTCTCCCAATGGTGAGGATTGATTGGCCCAACCTAAGCGAGAAGCCTTACGATTCCATCGATGGAATCGCTCAAATGCAACATATCCTGCCGCGTGGCTTAGCCCGCTTCCGGCACCGTTTGAGAGGGGGATGCCCGCTTTTGCTCCCGCCAGAGAATGAAGAGACCCGAACCCACGATGATCAGGATGCCCAGCCATTTCGATGGCGTTGGAAACTCGTCGAACAGGAGATAGCCCAGGGCAACCGCAGCAATGATTTCGAAATACTGGAACGGCGCCAGCACCGAGAGGGTCGCCATGCGGAAGGCCTGGACGACGAGCAGGTGAATGTAGCCGGAAATCGCACCCAGAATGATCAGCAGCCCGAGCCCAAGGGCGGAGGTCGGGAGCGCAATCTCGAAATCCGCATCTCCGGCTGCGGTTCCGAGCAACAGCGTCGCCCCAATGAACAGCGTTCCGCCGATGCCCGCCATGGTCTGCATGGTCATCGGTGAATCGGCCTCGCCGATCGCGCGATTGAGGAACATGTAGAGCGCGTAGAGGAAGGCGCAGGCGACCGGAAGCAGCGCCGTCAGACCGAAGACTTCATAGCTCGGCTGAATGACGATCATCGCACCGCCGAAGCCGACCGCAATCGCCAACCATCTGCGCCAGCCGACCTTTTCCTTGAGGAACACTGCCGACATGGCCGTCAGGATGAAGGGCTCGACGAAATAGATCGCGAAGACATCGGCCAGCGGCATGTATTTGACGGCCATGAAGAACATCAGACTTGCCGCACCATGGATGGCGCCGCGCAACAGGTTGATCCAGGGGCGCTTGGCTGAGAAGGCGCCCATGCCGTTGATTGCAATCAGCACCGGGAGCACCGAGGCCAGCTGGAAGAAGAAGCGATAGAACGTGATCTGGCCCGGTGACATGCCCTCCACCGTCGCCATGTATTTGGCGATCGCGTCCATCACAGGCAGGACGAGCATGCAGCCCGCCATGAGGACCATGCCGCGAAAGGGAGTGGAGGACGAGCTGAGCATGGAAGAGACTCGGAAAAAGAGGAGCGTGCCGCATACGCTGAACAAGCATGACCCGCCCCTTGTGATCAAGTGAAAGAAACTCGGGAACAAAGGAACGACCTTCGCGTTTATCAGGCGTTTGTACGCATCTTCAGGCTGAGGCCATATGGCGGGTTTGCACTCGTCGGTGGCGCGCCGGGAAAGATGCGGGGTCTTTGCATCCGCTAATGTAGCGATGTGAGATCGGAACTTTGTCATCCGTCGGCACCTGGCTCGACGGAACCGAACGATCAGGAGGTCGCGAATGCCCGCACGCGAGCGTTTTTCCCGTATGACGGATTCGAGTGACGACACGCTTGGAGGGCGCCTTTCCGCGGCGCGTGACGCCTCCGGTCTATCGCTCGCCGATGTCGCAAATCGCATTGGCGTGAAACGCGACAACCTGCTCGCCTGGGAAGCCGACCGCGCGGAGCCGCGTCCGTCGAGCCTCATCGATCTCGCCGGCATTCTTGGTGTTTCGCCGATGTGGCTGATGACGGGGGTCGGTTCGGGTCCGATCCAGGAATCCGGAGATTTGCCTCTGGAGGCGCTGAAGCTTGAACTGCAGCGCTTGACCGATGCCCATCTCGAATGCGGACGCCTCATCGAAAAGATCGCCCGGCAGATCGAAACCTACGAAGAACGAGACGAGCGTCGGCGGGATGCCGGCGATCTCGACGGGCCCGTCATGGGACGGGCGTAATCTCTCAGCCTTCGTTCGTCGTCGGGCCGAAGACGTCTTCGAATGCCTCGCGCAACCGGATGTCGACATCCGCCATCATCACAGGCAGGCCAAGATCGACCAGGCTGGTCACGCCATAGGCGGAGATCCCGCAGGGGACGATCCCGCCGAAATGGGAGAGGTCCGGGTCGACATTGATCGACAGCCCGTGAAAGCTCACCCAGCGTCGCAAGCGGATGCCGAGTGCTGCAATCTTGTCCTCGCTCATGGTGCCATCCGGCAGGGTAGGCTTTTCCGGACGACGCACCCAGACGCCGACGCGGTCCTCGCGGCGCTCGCCTTTGACGTTCATGCTGTCGAGCGTGCGGATGACGACTTCTTCGAGTGCAGCCACATAGGCTCGCACATCCTGGCGGCGGCGTTTCAGGTCTAGCATCACATAGGCAACACGCTGGCCGGGGCCGTGATAGGTGTATTCGCCGCCGCGGCCGGTGGCAAAGACCGGGAAGCGATCCGGCTCGATCAGATCCTTGGAATCGGCACTCGTGCCGGCGGTATAGAGGGCAGGGTGCTCCACCAGCCAGACCAGTTCGTCGGCCTTGCCATCGGCGATATCGGCCACCTGTCGCTCCATCTCTGCGACAGCGTCCTCATATCCGACTAGCCCGTCGGCGACTCGCCAGCGCACCGGGGCGGAGCCTTCTTGGGCGTGCATGGAGAGGTCGAGATTAGTGCGGAGCATGAAATTTGCCTTCGGCTGTGGATAGGCGCAAAGCCTTGTTTTTCCTTTATTTGGCAAGAAAAGCCCCGGACTTCAAGGCCTCCAGCCACCCCCATCCTGAGGGCTTTTCCACCGCCCATGACGAATTTTCAAAAATCTGTCACGGCGGGCTTGTGGACCCCAGAGGCTTTTGCTACATGCAGCCCCGCCGGAGCAATTCGGCGCCTACCACGATGCGGTCGTGGCGGAATTGGTAGACGCGCAGCGTTGAGGTCGCTGTGGGGCAACCCGTGGAAGTTCGAGTCTTCTCGACCGCACCATTCTCTCCCAAACGTCGTTTTGGGTCAGAGACTTAAATGAAATCAGAGGCTTGTCGTCGCCCTAGTACTACAAAGGGCGCTACAAATGACAGTTCTCATGCCTTCACTCTCCCGTGCCAGAAATGGCGACTGGTTTGCTCGGAAAGTCATCCCCTCGGATGTTCGTGACGATTACCAGAGCGCCTACGGTGTCCGCCAGGAAGAGCGGTTCAGGAAGACCTCTCTCCTGACCGCCACTCAAGCTAAGGCTGAGTTCGCTGGATGGGTCGCAGACGTCGAAGGGCGGATTGCGACGCTCAGAGCTGCCCAAGCAGGAGGCGCTCAGAAGTTTTCCACAAGGCAGATGCATGCTCTGATTGGCCGTTGGTACGACTGGTTCGTCCTGCAGCATGAGCAATCGTTCTCCGTTGAGGAGTGGGATTTCCGCTACGGTCAGCTGGAAGACGCGGTTGAGAAGTTCGGAGGCCTGAGCCCGTCCGATGATGAAGAGCTAAGCCCTCGGCACAAGGCGCTCATTCGAGCCAAGGTTTTTGAACTCTCCCAGCTGCCCACTTTCATGGCACAGGAAGGCTTGAAGCTCGACAGCCACACCCAAGATGAACTCCTAGACCGACTCAAGCCGGACCTTATCGCTGTCATGGCACTCCTGCGGCGGCGGGCCGGGGGCAACTACGCTCCTGACGAACACCGCAAGACCTTGCCCCGCTCCAGTGTTGAAACGGCACCGACAGCAAAGCTGGCAGGCTGGAGCCCCTGGGAAGCGTTCGAGGCGTGGGTGAAAGAACGTCAGCCGGAAGCGTCCACCATCAACAGGTGGCGCGGGGTCTTCGCGCATCTGAACGACCACGTTGAGAGCCGTGACGTCGCGTTGATTACCGAGGAAGACGCAGTCGCTTGGAAGGATAAGTTGCTCCAGGGTAACGCAGGCGGCCGAACGATCAACGAGGTCTGGCTTACAGCGGCGCGTCGGGTCTTCAACTGGGTGAAGGACCAGAAACGCATATCAGCAAATCCGTTTGACGGCCTAAGGGTTGCCGTGCCTCGGTCCACCTCGACCAAAGGCGAGTTTTCCGATGCCGACGCGGAAACCATCCTCAGAGCTACATTGGAGCCTCAGTCATCTAGGCGGAACGAACACCTCAAAGCAGCAATGCGCTGGGTGCCCTGGCTCTGTGCCTACACCGGCTCACGTCCTGGCGAGATGACGCAGCTTCGTAAAGAGGACGTTGAACGGCACAAAAACGGGTTCTGGATGATCCACATCAGGACAGATGCCGGGACTGTAAAGGGCAAGGTGTCACGCACTGTCGTCATGCATGAGCATCTTGTGGAGCAAGGGTTTATTGATTTCGTGAGGCGTTCGGGAACGGGTCCGCTGTTCTACAATCCTGCCTCTGCTTCCAAGAAGGAGGACGACCCTCTCAATCCCACGCGTCCTTTGTATGTGCAGGTCCGTCAGAAGTTGGGCGAGTGGGTACGCGAAATTGGCGTCACCGCCCCAGACGTCAGCCCAACACACGGTTGGCGGCACACCTTCAAGCGCAGAGCAGCAAGAGCGAAGATCGAGCAGCGGCTGCGAGACGCATTCTGTGGCCACAGCTCTGGCAATGTTGGTTCGATCTACGAGCGGCCCAGCATCGAAGACCTCGCTGACGCGATCAAGGATTTCCCACGTTACCCCGTAGACGCAGCCTAGGAGCCCCCAGGAGGGGCCAAAGGCGAGCGTTCGCGCTGCTGGCAGTGAAGGCTGCAAGCCGACGCTCCTCTTCTCCTGTGGCTCCTTCTGGAGGCTCCGCTTCCACGTCTTCGCGTAAGGGCGGAGGTGCAGCGCAAACCGGGGAAACACCATGCGCAATACAATCACAATCATCATCGAAGCGGCCCAGGCATTAAACCCGCGGTTCCGTGACGTGCTCTCTCGGCATTTCTCGTGCAGCATCGGCGGAAGCATGCCGGGCATTTACGTCCGGTTACCGTTCACGCGATTGAGTGCCTGGGTTGAGTGGGGAACACCGGGGGCCGGGCTTGGTCTTGTTCGTTCGAGCGAGCACGATGTGGAGTTCTTCCTAGGAACCGTCAGGGGCGTTCTGTCCGCCGAGCCTAAGGGCTTCACGGCATGAGCGAAATCAGCAACACGTTCCTGACCCTCTCCAATGGAACCCTGCAGCGGGCCTGCAAGCGGCTAGGGCCTCTCATCCCAGCCGAGGAGGCGGTAGGCACGCTTACAAACGAGGGGGCTCGATGATGCTGGTCGCCATCCTCGCAGGTGTCACAACCTACATCGTCGTCAACGCGCTCTTCGGGGCGCTATACGGCTTCCTAGGCGCAAGCAGTCGCACATGGCTCGTGCTGCTTCGGTTATCGCCGTTTGCCTTTCCTATCAGACTTGCAAGTTGGGCCGCAGCCGCATGGGCGGGCTGGACTGTTGGTGTAGCGGTGGCGTGATCGGCCTCGCCACAAGGCACAATGCCCTGCGGTCTATAGGGTTTCGGCGGTTTTCGGGTCGATTACCCCACCCCTAAGATCTCACGAACCGTTCATGAGACCTCTCTCAACAATGACCAAAGATTGGAACACCGCGTAGTGAACCGCTGGATAGAGCTTGAGCAAGCCCAGTCCACTGTCTAGCCCGATGACATAACCTGCCGACCACCGCACGTGCCTAGGTTGCTCTACTGGGGGGCGGTACAATTCAATTTACCTAGATGTCGGGGGCATAATTTTGGCGGAAAAATCCGAGGCGGCAATCGAATAGATGGAACCGCGAAGGCCCCCCGTGCCCCCGCCCAGCGAACCTATACGCCGAGACTATGCATCCTTTCCTGCCTGAGTGGTCGGGGATGCTCATGACCTTTCATCCAAACAAGGAAAGCAGATGGAAAACACAACAGCGAGACGCGGGCTCAGCAAGAACGTGGAAGGGCTCACCGAGCTGCTGAGGCGCATAGAGGCGCTTCGTGAGGTCCGTAGAGAGATGCCGCTGCAAATGGTCTCGGTCTTCCTCGTCGTTGCCATGAAGCCTGGAATACTGCAGCGAGACCTCCCGGAGATGGTAAACCTTAGCCAGTCGTCCGTCTCTCGAAACATCCACGCCCTCTGTGCAACTGACAGTCAGGGCAAGCCTGGGCTAGGTCTGGTAGAGCAGCGCATAGGAAGCCTAGGGGGACGAACTCCGGCCCTACACCCGACGAAGGCGGGCAAGGAACTGGCTTACAGGCTCGTGTAATGCCTTGAGGAGCGCCGTCCGATGAGGGTAAGCCGTCACCGGACGGCAATGGTGCAAGACCGTAGGTGGAGGAGAGGGGCTGCATTGCATCGATCTCATGCAGCGCCCCTTCGCTGCCGCTTTGGCGGCTCCGGCCAGCGGCGCGCAATTGAGGATTACGCCTTATCGGAGAGGTCTGTCGCTTTCGGGAAGTCGTCCCTGTCAAAGTAAGGGTCCACTTCCCAACCTTCCTCCTCTTGAATGACCTCTCGCATCAGGACGCCTGTCCAATGGTCCAGACAGCCGCACGTACTTTGAAACTCGGCAAATAGGGCATCCTGATTGAACCCCACTCGGTCTGAGCTTTTCTGTCTGCCGAAGGCGACCTTACGCGAAGTGCCGAAACGAAAGAGATCACCAGTGGGATCGATAGCGTGAAAGTTTTCGATGAGTGCATCGGTCGCTGTAAGCCGCTGGTCATGTTCAATTCGGTATTCCGCCTCAATCAACCATTTCCTGCTAGATGACCACAGTCGATCGAGATCGTGGTCGAACTTAACGGACGCGGCATCGGTTTTCGTTCTCACCCTGATTGTCTCCAGCAGTGCCTTTAGCTTGAGTTCCAGAGTCTGCCGTATCAGGTGGAGCAGTGGTGCAGTCCAGTTGCTTACATGCCGTTGGTCTCGCTGCACCGCAATCAGAGCTTCTGCGGCCATCTGAAAATCTAGAGCGGCCAGCCCGTAGTCGAAATCTCCGTTGTGGTTCTCGCAGTATGACACGCTCGGATTGCGTTCTTGCATCGCGATAGATGCCCCTTGCCCGATTTCAAAATAGAACCGCTCATCGACTGCTGACACCTTCATCTCCTGCTGCTCTTATGGC